>OBLT010000151.1_pt1 | contig 54144 bp, 49 predicted proteins | sample 1518721 | NCBI WGS metagenome assembly OBLT01 (sample SAMEA3539307, study PRJEB22396) | soil metagenome | biome: tundra; feature: field; material: soil | place: USA | collected 2010-05 | depth 0.15 m | reverse complement strand
CTGATGCACATGCCCATGAACACCGCCGGAGAATCTCGCATTTCAATCAGTAGTGATAGGCATACCCGATAGAAGGCGTACGAATACGACAATGCCCCCCAGGACACGCCCTCTGGGCAAGGCAAGAATGGATACTCGCCTAGGACAAGGGCAGCTTGTCGGCCAGGGACATGCCCAGCGTCTTCGCCGAGGCCGTCAACGTGGCATTAAGGGCATATTGAGCCGAAGCCAAACGGGTCGAAGCATCGAGAATGTCGGCATCGAGCAGTTTACCGATCTTGACGGTTTCATCGGACGCGGCAGTCTGGGCCGTGGTCACGGCACTCTGAAACGCATCCTGGGCCATTCCCGCTTGCGTACGTCCCGCCGCGAGCTGGTTGATGGCGACATTCACATTGTCAAGTCCCGCTCGGACACCAGCGCCATCATTGGTCTTCAGGGCCGCGGAGAGATTCGTAAGGGTCTGAAGCAGATCAACCCCACCATTGGAGCCCTTGACAATAGCGTTGGCGTCGACGGATGCCTGCTGATAGAGGCCAGGAGCAACCTCAACAGTTCGGATATTGTCATCGCCCACATACGCACCGGTCGGATCGAAGGGCGGGGCATTGTCCTTGAATCCCCCGAAAATGTACCTGCCGCCATACGTAGTATTGAGCAGGGAAACAGCTTCCTTGAATAGACCATCCACCTCAACACCAGCCGCCGCGCGGTCCGCCGCACTATAGGAATCGTTGCCAAATTGCGTCGCAATGACCTGTGCCCGATCCGCGACGGTGGTGATTCCGTCCAGAGCGTTGTCTGCGGCGGTTAGTTCGTCGACGGCTTTCTGAGCCGAATCGCCTACCGCCGTGAAGCGAGCTTTGTCCACCGCGTGACCAACGGAGAGCGCAGCCGCCACTGGATCATCCCCAGGGTGCTGCACGCGAGTTCCACTCGCCACCTCGTTTTGCGCCTGGTCGAGGTTCTCGCGCGACCGCTCGGTATGAGCGATGCTGCTCTCGAAGATCATCTTTTCGGTGACTCGCATGTAGAGGCCCCTAGAACATCTTCATTAGAGTATCCAGCAACGTACTCGTCGTGGTTATGACCTTGGTCAATGCGTTGTACGAGGTCTGAGCCTGCATGAGCTTTGTCAATTCGTCGTCAACGGACACACCAGAGGCGGACTCACGCGCGTTCGTCAAGTCCGCTAACAGATTTTTGTCGAATTGCGAGCTATCGCTCACGGTCGAAACCGCAATGCCGAAATCCGAGGTTATTTTGGCCATGCCGTCTTGGACATTTAGGCTGGTGGAAAGTTGAGTGCTTTCCGTTGCGATAATTGCCTGCAGATTGGTGGAATCCCCAGGCCCGCTCGTCGGGCTTGTTGGCGAGCTTCCTGCCGCCGCAATCAAGGACGGGTTGGCATACGTCGTCGGATCCACCGCGATGTTCGCGGCAGCACCGGTTGAGTTGGCTAGGGTGGCAAACAAATCATTGCCCGTGCTTCCATCTAGGGCATACCCCGCCTCGTGCTGCGTGTTCACCGTCGTTGCGAAATCGTAGGCCAGCGTGTCCAGGCTGCTTTCGGCGGTTCCAAGCACGTCATCTCGGGCGTTAAGCAAACCGCCCATCTGGCCACCCAAGTCGCCCGCCTTTAGCGCCGTGGGCTGGCTACCGTCCAGGGGCGTGAAGACAACATCGAAGTGTCCACGATTTGTAGGGCTGGTTTGCGTGCTCAGCTTGGCGGCAACGGCGCCGCTGACCAGAGCGGTGCCCCCGGGCAGAACCACGCTGACGTTGGAGTGATCGTCGGGAACAGCTCTGGTGCCAAGCATCTGAGCTAGCTGATCGAGAGCATTTTGCCGAACATCGAGCAGGTCATTCGGTGTCCGTCCGGAGTTGACGGCCAGGGCGATCTTCCGGTTGAGATCTGCAACGCTTGACAAAAGGCCGTTTGCCTTGTTCGTCAGCTCGCTGACATTTTGATCGATGCCGCCTCGGCTGGACCCAAGGGCGGTTGCCGTAACGTTGAATGCTCTTGCCACGGCCTGTGCGCTGTCAACCACGGCTTGGCGTAAACCCAGGTCGCCTGGGTTCTGATTCAGGTCGCGCAACGCCGAGTAGAACTTTCCCACCGCGTCGGTGATACCGCCTTGCTGTTGGGGATCGAGCGCCGAGACCGTTGAGAGAGCGTCTGCCTGCGCCGAAGAGCTGGAGCTGTTGGCAAAGGCGCTACTGATTTGGGCCTCGATGAACTGGTCTCGATTCTGTACAACCCCCTGAAGGGTCACGCCGCGGCCGATGTAGCCGTTGTTTCCCGTCTCCTCCGATGGGGTGGTTTCCGTGGCCACGGCATCTTGGCGCGCGTACCCCGGTGTGTTGGCATTGGCGATATTGTTGCTCGTGGTTGCAACCTGGGCGCGAAAGACCGCCAGGCCCGCGCCCGCGTTCATGATGACGTTGGTAAGATCCATGGTTCAGGCCACCTGGCGCGCGATGGAGAACACACCGTCATTTCGTACACCGCCGTAGCGGTCGTACACATCCGCGCGGGGAGATAGGGCGGAAAGGTATCCGCGTACGCACGCCAGCGCACGCCTGGCCAGAACTTGGTTGAGCGTATCGATTTCCTGCAGGGCCTGCGCCGAGGCCCGTAATTCCGAGAGCGCTTGCGCCACCTTGCTGGCTTCGAGGATCCCCGAGGTGTGCAGAACGTCCAGTGACACCCGCTCCACGCCAAGCACGCTCGCCGTGGCAGTCAGGGCGGCGCCAAGCTCGTCCTGCATCTGCGCGAGCTTCACGTTGAACTCACCCCGCAGTCGAGCCCGCTCGAACAACCCCTGCACGTCGAGCTTGCGGACCAGGACGCGCTGTTCGCGCGCCTGCTCAAGCTCGGCCTGGAGCGCCTGGCGCATCCGGGTCGCAACGTCCAGAGCATGTTCGAGTGGGTCCATCAGCTATCCTCCGAAGATGGCGCTCAAGCGGGCATCGACTTCCGCCGCTTGAACGATTTTTTCCGCCAGTTGTCCAGCATTAGGCTGGTAGCCGCCCTGGCGGATAGCGGTTTCGAGCTCTTGCAGTCGCGCGCTGCGATCGACCCCCATGCTGGCCTGTACCGCTTGCACGACAGCTTGGACTTGCTTGGCCCCGTCTAGGCTGACCTTGTCCGCCTGCGGGCGTACGACGGTTTTGTCCCCCGCCGACTTTGCCGGCGCCGCGTCCGTTCCTTTTAGCGATGATTTGTCTTCGACCCTCATGGCTATCTCCAATGGTGGTTCTAAGGTTTCCTGCCAATCAGAACGTCGGCACGTTCTCCCCACCTATTAAGGGTCGACTTCGGATCTATCGGTTTTCCGTCCTTTCGAACTTCGAAATGCAGGTGCGAACCCGTAGCGCGGCCGGTATGACCCACCAAGGCAACGGGATCCCCGGCCTTGACGCTATCCCCCTCTTTGACTTTCAGCGCCGAAGCGTGGCCGTAGAGGGTGCTAATCCCACTACCATTGTCGATTTCCACGGCATTGCCATAGCCGCCACGCCGGCCCGCTCGGAGTACGATGCCAGGTGCCGCCGCCAGGACCGGGCTGCCCTCTTCGGCCGCGACGTCGACGCCGGTGTGGAAGCGCTGCGTGCCGTTGATCGGATCCTTCCGCGCGCCAAATCCGCTCGATACCTCGGGCGTCACACTTGTGGCGTCGGGGCTGGTGGGCGTCAGCTTCGTGGAACGCTCGAATAGGAATTCCCCGGCGACATTCGGGTCGCCACCCCCGGCCGAGGTCGCCCCAGCGCCCTTTTCGAACGAGCCTTCGACGAGCTTGGCGATCCCGATGCCACCGCCCTGGGCCACCGCATTGGCCAGCGCCTCGCAAAACATCTCGCCGTAGATTTTGCCGCCGGCCTGGCTCATGCCGTGAAACGCACCGCTGTCTTGGATCAGCTGCTTGAGTAGAATGGATTCCAGCGTGCGCGCCCCTTCGGCCGCATCTTTGATCTGGTTCATCACATCACCTCCAGGTCGGCGTCGATGGCTCCGGCGGCCTTCATCGCCTGCAGGACCGCCACCAAATCACGCGGTCCGACGCCAATCATGTTCAGGGCCTTGACGAGATCTTCCACAGTCGTCGTCGCTGGTAGCGCCACGGCTCGACCATTCGACTCCTGAGCCGCGACGCTCGCGGTGCGGCCGGCGACGGTCTGGCCGCCGCGCGACATGGCGTTGGGCTGAGATACGAACGGCGTCTGGGTGACCGAAATGGAGAGCCCACCGTGAGCCACGGCCACGGGCCGAATGCGCACGCCCTCGCCCGCCACGATGGTTCCGGTCCGCTCGCTGACCACGATGTGGGCGCGCTGGTCGGGATCCACTTCCAAGACTTCGATCTTGGCCAGAAGCGTGACCATCTTGCCTTTCCATTCTGCCGCAGGTTTGATCTCGATGGAGGCCGGATCCATGGCTTGCGCGGACTCTCCGCCCAGTGACTTGTTGATGGCGTCGGCAATGCGCAGCGCGGTCGTGAAGTCAGGCCGGCGCAGGCCGAGCACGAGAGGGCCTTTCTCCAGGTTGGCGAGCACCGCGCGCTCGATAGAGGCGCCGCTTGGGACAGTTCCAGATGTCGGCTGGTTCTTCTGCACGCGCGAACCGGCCGAGATCATGTCGAATCCACCGGCCTGCACCGGCCCCTGCGCGATGGCATAGACTTGCCCATCGGGGCCGGTCAGCGGCGTTACCAGCAACACACCTCCGGCCAGAGAGCGCGCGTCGCCCATAGAGCCGACGTTCACGTCAACATGGGTGCCGGGGCGAGAGTAGGACGTCAGTCGGGCGGTCACCATGACCGCGGCTGTGTTACGCACACGTACAGTCGAGGGATCGATACGAATGCCGAGGCGGCCCAGCATGCCGGCGATGGACTGGGAAGTGAAGGTCACCATCTGGCTGTCGCCGGTTCCGGCCAACCCGACCACCAGCCCATAGCCGTAGAGCGCATTGTCGCGCACGCCCTGGACGTCGACCAGCTCCTTCACGCGCACCGGAGCCGCCGAAGCGGAAGGCGCCAGGCCCGCAAAGGCTAGCATGATGAGTGTGAGAAGACTGGTGGTACGCATGACTTAGAAAGGCCAGATCCAGCCGAGATAGCGTGAAAGCCATCCCTGCTTTTGGTTGTCGGTCAAATCCCCACGACCCACGAACTCGATCTGCGCATCCGCGACGACCGAGCTCTTGATGCTGTTCAGCTGATCGATGTCGATGGGGCGCACCACGCCCGAGATGTAGAAATGGTGCTCCTCGGAATTCACCAGAATGGCCCGATGTCCCTCGACGAAAAGGTTGCCGTTGGGCAGGACCTTCATCACGACGGCGGGCACGGTGGCTGTGAGGGATTCACTGCGATCGGAAGAGCCCGTGCTTGCCAACGCCGATGCCGAGCTGCCACCGATGTTGAGCCCGGAATCGGTCGAGCTGACTTTCAACTTCTTGAGCAGCCCCAAGAACGCGTCGATCTTGGCCGAGCTGGTAGAACTTCGAGAGAGATTGGTGTCCGCGGATCGGCTGGCGTTGGCGACTTCCTCGATGTTGATGACGACCAAATCGTTGGCGTGCAGGGCGCGGGCGTCGGTAAACAACATCGAAGCCGGCCGTCCATCGCGCCACAAACTGCCCGGCGACGACGGCTCATCTTCGCCCTTGCCCTCGGTGGGCAACTTGTATTCGCGATGTTTGGGGGTGTACTCGCCAAGGTGTGCGGGGCCGCACCCCATCGCGAAGCCCACCAGTGCCATCAGAAGCATTCGGGTGGTCATCGAGAAACCTCCACAATCAGGCGACCGCTATCATCCATGCGGCCCTCGACGTGCTTGCCCGTGCTCAGCACCGCGCAGGCCCGGCTGCGCGCACAGGCCACGCGCCGTCCCTGGGTTTCTATGGCCACTGCACCGGCGGCGACGACGATCTTGACCGGATCGCCGGCCAGCACGGCGCTCGAGCTCACGTCTGCGGCTCGGATAGCGGTTCCCGCAGGAAGAACGCGAACCGCTACGGTGCCGTCGGACGGAACAAAGGGCATGTGGCCAGGTCTGACCTCTTGATCGATCATGGCAAACGATGAATCCAAGACTTCGCCCACGCGAACGGCACGCGTGGTCACCGCGGTCTCGGCCCACACTTCAAGATGAACCCACCCCCAGCCGGAACACCCGCGACCAGAGAATTTGACCACCACGCGGCCGGAACCGTCAATGGCATGGGCCACACTGGCGTTCTGGATGCGACAATTGGACGGCGCCGACCAGGTGATGGGCACGATGCGCGCGCCTGGAATCGCCAGTGCGTGGGTTAGGGACTCGCTCACCTCGCGGGGCAGGATTTCCTGGGCGACTGGCGCCGCTTCGGAAAGTGCGAGGAGAGCGAGCAAAAAAACAACCATCGAAGTCATTCCTGCCTAATGAAGCTGGGTTAGTCTTTGCAGCATCTGATCCGCAGTCTGAATCGTCTTGGAGTTCATCTCGTAGGCGCGTTGGGTGGTGATCATATCGACCATCTCCTGCACCGCCTGCACGTTGGCGTTCTCAAGGTAGCCCTGGCTGATCGAGCCCGCGCCCTGCTCGCCAGGCTTGACCAAGATCGGATCGCCGGATGCGGCCGTCGTTCCGAAAAGGTTGTTTCCAACCGCATCGAGGCCGCCGGGATTGGTGAAGGTCGCGAGATGAAGGCTGCCGAGCTCTGTCGGATCGATCTTCCCAGGCACGGCAATCAGCACCGTCCCGTCGGCGCGAATGGTGATGCTGGTTGCATCCTGCGGAACCGTGATTCCCGGATCGACGACCTCCCCCGTCTGGGTCACAAGGCGGCCGGTGGCGTCTACGCGGAAGTTCCCGGCCCGCGTGTAGCCGAAGTCGCCATTGGCGCGCTGAATGCGAAAGAAGCCGCCCCCCTCGATAGCGAGATCGAGCGGGTTCTGCGTCGCGGTCATGTCGCCCTGGGCGAAGGATCGCGTGGTCGTGGCATTCCGCACCCCGAGGCCGATCTGCAATGGCTCCGGACGCCCACCGCCCTGCGCTGTCGGTGCGGTGGCGGAACGAATGGTTTCCGAAAGCAGGTCTTCGAAATCCGCCCGCGCCCGCTTGAAGCCCGTCGTGCTGCTGTTGGCAAGATTGTTGGCGATGACATCCAGCTTGGTTTGCTGGGCTTCCATTCCGGTGGCGGCAGTGTAAAGAGAGCGAAGCATGTCTTTCTCCGTTATCGAACCAGGGCCACCTGGACAACTCGATCATCGAGTTGCTTGTAGGCCTGGATGGCTTGCATGGCGAGCTCGTAATTGCGTTGGGCGCCTATCATTTGCACGGTCGATTCGAGGGCCGAGACGTTCCCCAGCTCCAGCTCGCCGACGCGTACGCTTCCGTCGGTGACTTGGGTCATTTGGGTTCCCGTCGAGGGTGTCATCAGCGATGAGCCAACGCGATCCATGGACCCTTGACTGGTCCACAGCGACAGGTTTCCGACGACCTGGGTGCCGGCCTTCACTTCGCCTGTCGACTCGATGCTGACCTCGCTTGCCTCCGGGACCACGATGGGTTCCCCCGAAGCATCGAGCACGGGCAGACCAGCGATCTTCAAAACGCCGTCGGGTCCGGTTTCGATGTGCCCGTTTCGCGTGTAGGCGATCTTGCCACCCGGCATCTGCACCGCAAGCATCGCATCGCCGTCGGGAATCACATCGGTGAGTGAGTCTGTGGTCTCCGTCGTGCCTGGCCTCATATCGATGGTCGACGCGACCGCGCCTGACAGAACCTTGTCAGTCGGCCCGCCGGGCGGAAGGAAAGAGCTGAAGGCCGGCCGCACCCCCTTGAAACCGGGCGATTCAATGTTGGCCAGATTGTCGGCAATCGCGTCGAGCTGCGCCGCTCGACCCATCGCCGCCGACATGCCTACATAGATTCCATCTGCCACGTTGGTGTACCTCGATAAGCGTTCAAAGCAATTCGAGTGCCAGGGCAAACGTCACATCCGTGGCACGAAGGCACGACTGGCTGGGAGCTGGCACAGCAGTCGGATTTCTAACCACAGAGAACACAGAGGACACAGAGACAGACCAGAAAGAATGGGCTTCCGGATCTCAGCTCCGAACCTTTCAATTTTCCTACCTCTGTGTCCTCTATGTCCTCTGTGGTGAAACATCCGAGTCTGAGCACGACGAGATCGCCCCGCTTGTGGCCATCTCTGCCGGGCATCTTTTGCCTCCCTTTCCGAACCCTCGAATCTGCCTGGATTGAGGCGAGCACGATTCCTGCTTTGGCATCGAAATGGGCTTTAGGTTTTTCCCGTTCGTACCGAGGAGAAGATCGTGGGCAAGAAAAATCGGCTTGAGACCGTCGTCTGGCTCCGAGAGACAGAGGAAGATCGCGCGCGTCTGGCGATGGCCGATGCCCAACGCCACGTGGCCGCTGCCACCGATGCTTTGTCCGCCGCGAAAGCCCGGGCGAGATCAGACGAACGGCAAAGCGCGAGCGCCGCCCACTGGTCCCTGATCGAATCTGCACATACCCGAGCCTTGCAGGAAGCGAGACAGGCGGAACACGCCGTGAAGGCTGCCTCCGACGGCCTCTCGCAAAGCCGCGCCCACTATCTTGGCGCGCATACGCGAACCGAGGCCCTGCGCAGAGCCATCGAGGCTCGTCGCGCGGAAGAGATTCGAGCCGAGGCCCAAGCCGAGCGAAAGAACATGGACGAGATCGCCATGCTTCTGCGCGCGGCGATGGCGTAGCCGAGAGAGCTCTCTCTCCTAGTGCCGCCGGTCAGAAGAGCGGCCATGTTTCGGCGGACGAGGCGCCCGGCCGGCAAGGCGCGACGAGGGCGCATACTTGACGTATGTAACCGAGGAGCAACGCAGCCGGGCGGGATGGATCGGACGCCGAAACATGGCAGAAATTCTGAACGGCGGCACTAGGCCATTCGGCCAGCCAGGCGCGCGGGCAACGCCGCGCTGATGCCCGCGATGGTGTCCGCATCCAAACCCAGCAGCGCGGCTCCGCCCTCGACGATGACGGCGGTTTCATCAGCCGGCCGCGCCGACAAATCGTGTCCCGCCACCGCGGCCAGCGCATTGGCCAGGCGAACCACATTGGCCAGACGGTAGGGTCGCTCTTCGTCGTACTGCTCGCAAAGCCCAACCGCATCAATGACCGAGTCGGGCAACGTCCACGCCCGCGTGACCGCGAGTCCTACTGTGCGCTCGCATTGCGTGATGATACCCAGCCACTTCGACGGCATGATCCAGTGATCGACCTGTTTGCCAAGCAATCTGCCCTCGGCGTCGAGGAGCATCTCCGCCACCACCGGACGCCCGATGTCGTGTAGCAGCCCCGCAAGGTAGGCCGCCTCCGCGTCGAGCCCAGGCAAGGCCTCGACCAGATCGTGCGACAAGATCGCGACGGACAGCGAGTGTTCCCACAGTCCATCGCACATCTGTACGATGCGCGGATCGTGACACTCGACCAGTTGGCGCGCCGCCGTCTCCATGAGAAAGAAGGAAAGCTCGCGCGCACCCAAGCGGGTCACGCAGGCGAGCACCGATTCCAGCTTGGTAAAGGTGGCGAAGGCCACGCTGTTCGCCAGGTGAACCAGTCGCGCTGCAACCACGGGATCCGTCTCGATCACCGCAGCCACCTCGCTCAGGCTGAAGTCTCGCTTGCGCAGTAGCGTGAAGGCGCGCGTCGCCACCCGAGGCATCGCCGGCAGAGCGATGCGATCCGCCGCCACCTGATCGAGCACTGCCCGCTCGATCAGCGTCGCGAGCTCATCCGAGGACATCTTGAGACGTGAGAGCTTCAATTGGCCAACAACCATGGACCGCGGCTCCTATGTCCTGTCCATCGACGGATCCTCTCTCCGCCTTGATGGAACTAGGCGATAACGTGAATCAGCGACTGGCCCGTCTCGTCGGCCACACGCGCCACGACCAGGTTGGCCTCGGCCGCACGTTGGCTGACCATGAGCCCCACCATGTCGCCGGCCAGGTTCTCGCTTAGGGGCTGGCTACGAATTCGTTCCGCGAATCGCCCGATGTCGTCGCTGCGGTCCGCGTAACCCGCCAGCGCTGTAGCAAGTGCTTGGATCATGCTGCCTCTGATCCGGATTTTCGACACGGCGCTGGGAAAGATTAAGTCCCTATCGACGTGAGCTAAATAGCGCGCGCGCTTCTGCCGAGTGAGATTGCAGGCAGACGATGCTGGGTTTCCGCAAAGCAGAGCGCATGTTGACCGTGCCAGATCCGTCTGAGCTGACGCAGATGATCGCCAAGGCAGCCCGCGCTCTGTGCCAGGACACACAGGCCATCAAGCGCAGCCTACCCGACGTGGCTGCCGACGTCATGGCCCTGTGCCAGCAATCGACCTCCGATGCCCTGCGCGTCGAGAAATCCGTCACGCGCGATCCCTTCATCAGCGCTCAGATCGTTTCCGTGTCCAACTCGCCCATGTTCGCCCCACGCATGCCCATCGTCAGCGTGCGCGACGCCATCGTGCGCATCGGACTGTCCAACGTCAACGACATCGTGATGATGGTGGTTACCAGCTCCACCATGTTCCGCATCCACGGCTTCGACGAGTACGTCAATAACGTCACGTCTCGCTTTCCCGCCACGGCCCTGGCCGCGCGCTTGATCGCATCCACCTTGCGCGTGCCCATGGAAGCCGCCTTCACTGCGGGACTGCTGCACGACATCGGCGACCTGATCCTCCTCGACCGCTGCGTGAAGACCGGCAAGGTCAGGCCTGAGATGGTGCAGGAGCCCGTGTTCTACGGGGTCATCATGGATGCCCTACACGCCAACCACGCCAAGGTCGGTGCGGCCGCATGCACAGTGTGGAAGCTGTCGAGTAGCACGGTGGAAGCGGCCGCCCACCATCACAACTACAAGCTCGGCGGCCATCACTTCTCGGCCAATCTTGTCGCCGCCGCCGACGCCTTCGCCGATATCATGGGCATCGGCGTTTCCAACAAACGCATCTACGATCCGGCGGAGGACGTATTCAAGGATCTCGGCCTCAAGGAGGAACAGGTGAAGGCCACCTTGGTCCAGTTCGGCAAGCTGCTGCCGTCGGTAAGGATCTTCAAGTAGTCTTGAATCGGATGTAGAATTGGCTACCGTTTTTGCCCTCGGCGCTGGCGAGCTGGGTAAGGAAATATTCGTACACGCGGCCCAGGATGTCCTTGACGCGCGAAATGAATACTCGCGGACAGTGCGGATTCGGCCCCACTGCCCGACGAAAGTCGCGCCGACAAAAACGACCAATGGTGAACGGTGCGGACGAGAACGCGCGCCAGCCTTCCCCACAAGGCAAGGCCCGCGACCACCCACAGCACGGCCGACGCGAGCACGGGCCACAGGAAGTGCTTGAGCATGCCCGGCAAGAGCATGCTGCGCAGGGCGCGGCCGTAGGCGCGAAGTATTGCAACCATCGAATCTGCGATGCTAGCAGACTCAGTCAATTCCAGAAGACGCAGTTCCAGGTTGCACTTCCCGACTTACCATCGGACACTTCGTGCGATGGAAAACACATCCGAGGTGTCGGTGGTGCGTGATGGGGCAAGGTTCTTCGACGAGAAGAAACGCGACCTCGGGTGGGCAGGCAAGGTTTCCAAACGGAACCCTGGGCTGGGGGGATTGACGGTGCTTGACATTGCGACCGCGGATCCTTTGCTGGCCATGTTCCTGCGATCGCTGGACAAAGGGCGGCTGTTCGTGCGGCCAACGGACGTCTTGGGTGAATCCTTCGCCTTCGCTTGGGCCTCGGGATACGCGAACGGCCAGGACATCCGCGTCCAGGGCGTGCTCGAAGGGAAATAGCGGACCGCCCCCAATCGCGGCGGAGCTCCCCGCCTCGCACCTACTCGTCGCCTTGCATTTCCTCGCGCAGTTTCTTCAGCGCGTCGCCGTGCAATTGGCACACGCGCGGCTCGCTCACTTGCAGAAGCTTGGCGATCTCGCGATAGGTTAGGTCTTCGTCGTAGTGCAAGGCCAGCACCATGCGCAGGCGCTCGGGCAAGGCTTCCAGGGCGCGGGTGAGATGCTTGACGGTTTCGGCCCGCTCCAGCCTGGCGTCCGAATCGTCGGCGCTGGTCACACGGTGAAGAACCGAATCCAGCGGCAGGTGGGGCTCCATCAAGGCGGCGATGCCCGCCACTTCGTCGATTTCCAGGTCGAGCTCTTTGGCGATCTCGTCCACCGTCGCCTCGCGCCCGAGCTCCCCCTCGATCTTGCGCTTGGCTTTGGCCATGTCGTCGGTCCGATTGCGCAGCCGGCGCGGCAGGTGGTCCATGCTGCGAAGCTCGTCGAGCATAGCCCCGCGAACCCGGTGTTCGGCGAAGGTCGCGAACGTCGCGCCCTTGGCCGGATCGTAGCGGCGCGAAGCCTCGAGCAACGCCAGCGCGCCCGCCGACCAAAGGTCGTCGTAGGCGCTTTGCATGCCGGTCCGCCACACCAGTCGCCGCGCGATGCGTTCGACCAGCTGCTGGTATTTCTCTAGCAGCGCGGCTTCATCCGACGGCGCGGGAGGCGCGCTGGTGTATGTGGCAATGGCCCTGTGCATGGTCATGAAGACTACCGAGGCACCGAGGCCTCCCGAAAGAGTCGGTGCCACATCAGCTTCATTCCGCCGTCCACCATCGGTGGCGGCGCCGAATTGAATAGGCGATCCGCGATCAAACTGAGCGCGCGGCTGGCCGGGGCCATGGCGAACAAATCGGTGATCGGCTTTTGCGCCATCACCGCCCGGTGCACGTTCTCGTCGCGGGTGACGTAGCCCAGCTGGCGAATGCGCACGCTCAAAAATCGTCCGGCCAGGCCGACCAGCTTCTGGTACACGTCACGCGCCGCCATCTCGTCGACCACCGAATTGACCACCACGCCGAAATCCTTGATCCCCATCTGTTGCGACAGGACCTTGACCGCTGCATAGGCATCCACCAGCGACGTCGGCTCGGGTGTGACCACCAGGACGATTTCCTGGGCCACGCCGACGAAGAAGAGCACGTTGTCGCCGATGCCGGCGCCCGAATCGATGAGCACCAAATCGAAGCGCTCGGCCAAACCATCGAGCGTCGCGATAAGGCGCAGCTTCTCATCCTCGCCAAGTTGGGTAAGCTGCTGGATGCCGGAGGCCGCGGGCAGGATGTGAATGCCAGGCCGCACCTCGATGAGCACGTCATCGGGCGACACCTCGGGATTGAGCAGATCGCCCACATGCCGCTTGGGCTTCACGCCGAAGACGATCTCCACGTTGGCCAAGCCAAGATCGGCATCGATGACAAGCACCCGCTTGCCGCGCTTGGCGCCCAGCACGGCCAGGTTTGCGGTCAGCATGGTCTTGCCCACGCCACCCTTGCCGCTGGTCACGGCCATCACGCGCAGCGGTTCTTGCGACACCGTGCCGACGGGCTTGCCCCCGGCCACGCGCAATCTGAGATTCTCCGCTTGGTCCAAGCTCAACCTCCGTTCCCCAGCACGCGGTCGACCAGGCTTTGTCCACTGGCGGGATGGATGTCTTCCGGCACGCGCTGCCCGTCGGTGACACAGGAAATCGCCACGTTGGCTTCCGTGGTGCCCGAAAGAATCGAGCCCGGCCCGTCCGATTCATCGAGTTTCGAGAAGATGAGCCGCTGGGCCTTGTAGGCGTGGAAGCGCTTGGCCGCGGCGCGGATTTCGCGCGCGCCGCTGGCCGCGGAAAGCACCAGATGGCACTCGATGCCCTCCACCTTGTGCAGAAGTTGGGCCTGCGCCGCCAGTGCCGCGGCATCCGATCGGCCGGCCGTGTCGATGAGCACCAAGTGCGCGTCGCCCGAACGGAAGATCGCCTCGCGCAGGCTTGCCTCGTCGCGCGCAACATGGGTGGGTACGTTCATAATTTCGCCGTAACGCTGAATGTGCTCGCCAGCACCTATGCGATAAGTGTCGACGGTCACGAGCGATACCTTGAGTCGCGAATCGAGGATGGCGTGGGCCGCGATCTTGGCGATGGTGGTGGTCTTCCCTACGCCCGTCGGCCCAACCAGCGCCACCAGGCGCCTTTCCTCGCCTTCCCACGGCGACCGGCCGGACGAAAGTCGCGTGCGCAAAGCCTGGCGCAGCGCCACGGCGACGTCTTTGTCGCTGGCCCCGCCCGAGCCGCGCATGGCCTCGCGCGCGATCTCGCCCGCCAGCGCTGGCTCGACTCCCCGCTCGATCAAACGCTGCTGAACCCGGCTCACCGGGGCCGGCGTTTCGCTGCGCGCCTGCATGGACCTGGGCTCGGCCCGGTTGCCGTGTATCTCGGCGCGAAGATCCTCCACGATGCGACGCAGAGCCGCCACTTCGCTCTCCACGTCCAGCGGACGTCGCTTCTTGTTCTGCGGAACTTCGTCACCCGACTTCACCGCGGTGATCTCGATCTCGCGCTTGCCCCACAGCCCCCCGACCTCGCGCGTGTTGAGAATGATGGCCTCGTCTCCGAGGGAAGCCTTGACGGCGTCGAGGGCAGACTTGGGATCCCGTCCGCGGAAGGTCTTCACGATGGCGTTCATTCATCTTCTCCATTCAATGTGATTGGCATCAGGCGGCCTTGGTCCAAGACGTCGTATTCAGATCGATGGTGCCGGCGGGCTCGACCTGCGTTCCGGACACCAACTCGCGCGCGGTCACGACCCACAGATCGGGAATGAAACGCGAGGCGAAGTCGTAGATGGGGCGGCGCAAGTCGGGCGAGGTGACCAAGGTGGTGGGTCGTCCGCTGGCGGCGAAATTCGCGGCGTGCGCTTCGAGGTTCGAGACGAAACGCTTGGCCGTGGCCACGTCGGGCGCAAGCGTGGCCTCGCCTTCGTTTTGCCCGAGCGACTTGCGCAGAAGCTCTTCCGTGTTGCGGTCCAGGGTCAGGGCATGCACCACGCCCTTGGCGTCGGATACGCGCGAGGTGATCTGGCGAGCCAGACGGCGACGAACTTGCTCGACCAGAAATCCCGTGTCCTTGCTGCGCGGAGCTGCGTCGCCAACCCCTTCCAGGATGCTGCGGAAGTCGCGAATCGACAGACCCTCCTTGAGGATGAGCCGCACCACCCGCACGAGCTCGCCCAGGGAAATCGTGCCCGGCACCACGTCCTCGACCACCTTGGGGGCTTCCTTGCCAACATGGGCGAGCAGCTCTTGGATTTCCTGCCGGCCGATTAATTCATGAGCGTTACGCCGCAATACCTCGCACAAGTGGGTGGTCATAACCGAGGCGGCATCCACGACGGTCAGCCCCGCACGTTCGGCGCGCGAGCGCTCGCCCGGGAAAATCCATAGCGCCGGCAGGCCGAACGCAGGCTCCTTCGCGGACAAGGCATCGACGCCGTCCAAGCGTGGCACCGCGCCCGCCGGGTCGAGGGCCATCACGCGATCCACGTAGGCGATACCCGTGGAAAGATCCAGCCCGCGCAGCTTGATCCGGTACTCGTTGGCGTCGAGGCGCAGGTTGTCGCGCAGGTGAACCGCCGGAATCACCAGGCCAAGCTCACCCGCAATCTGCTTGCGCAGGGCAGTCACCCGGCCGGGCAACTCGCCGCCGCGTTCGAGATCGATGATGGACAGCAGTCCATGCCCGACCTCCAGTTCGAGGGTGTCGAGATCGATGAGCGAGCCCAGGGTTTCCTGTTTGGGTCCGGCGGCGGCGGCGGCCTGCGCCTCCGCGCTAGGCACGGGCTTCGAGGGCTGCCGGCGCGATAGCACGAAGGCTAGACCGGCCAAGGTCAGAAAGGCAATCAGCGGCATGCCTGGCAAAAGGCCAATACCCGAAAGCACGACGGCGGCGTGCTTGAGCGTGCGCTTCTGCCCAAAAACCTGCGCTCCCAATTCGGCGCCAAGTTTCGCCCCCGAGCTGGCGCGGGTAACGATGATACCGGCCGCGGTGGAGACCAGCAACGCCGGGATCTGGCTCACCAGACCGTCGCCGATGGTCAGGATGGTGAAGGTTTCGACGGCGCTCGACAGGGACATGTGGTCGCGCCCGATGCCGGCGATGAGGCCGCCCACGATGTTGATGCAAGTGATGACGAGGCCGGCGATGGCGTCGCCGCGCACGAACTTGCTGGCGCCGTCCATGGCGCCGAAGAATTCAATCTCCTGCTCCAAGTTCGCGCGCCGTCGGCGCGCCTCGGTGTCGTCGATCATGCCGGCGGCCAGATCGGCATCGATGGACATCTGCTTGCCGGGCAACGCGTCCAAGGTGAAGCGTGCGGCGACTTCCGCCACGCGGCCCGAACCGCGCGTGATGACCGCGAAGTTCACCACCAAGAGGATGAGGAAGACCACCGACCCGACGATAAGGCTGCCCCCCACGGCGAATTGCCCGAAAGCCTGGATGATGTGGCCGGCCGATCCAGTACCCGAAGCGCCGTCCAGCAGAATGAGGCGCGTGGTGGCCACGTTCAGGCCCAGCCGAAACAGCGTCACGATGAGCAGCAACGAAGGAAAGACCGAGAAGTCGAGCGGACGGGCAACACCGAGAGCAACCAGCAGCACCAGCAGCGAAATGCCGATGCTCATGGCCAAGAACGCATCCAATGCGAAAGCCGGAAGCGGCATCACCAAAAGGGCAACCACGCCCAAAACGGCGGTGGCCAGGATAAGCTCGCTGCGCGAGCGCGGATCCTTCCCGACCAGCGCTGGCATCGCGCTCATCGCGCGCCTCCCGCCGCCCGCATCGGGCTACGCCCCAGCACGCGGTAGACGTAGGCCAGAATCACGGCCACGGCCTTGAAGGTTTCCATGGGCACACAACGGCCGACCTTCACGCGGCGATAGAGCAAACGCGCGAGCGGAATGTCCTCGACGATGGGAATGCCGTTCTCACGCGCCAGATCGCGCATGATCTCGGCCAGCTGACCCTTGCCTTTGGCGGTCACGCGCGGGGCCTGATCCTCGCCTGGCCGGTAACGAATGGCGATGGCGATGTGGGTCGGGTTCACCACCAGGGCGTCGGCGCGCGGCACCTCGACCTTGACCAGCCCCTTGGCCAGCTCGCGGTGCTTGCGGCGACGGCGTGCGCGAATCATCGGATCGCCCGACTCTTCACGATTGTCCCGCTTGGCTTCGTCCTTACTCATCTTCATCCGCTGCCGATACCGGTACCGCGTCAGTGCAAAGTCCGCGCCGGCCAGCAGGGCCACGGTCGTCAGGATTTTGGCAAGCCCGGCCGCCAGCGGGCGGTAGGTCGCCTCGACTTGCATGGCCGGCGACACGAAGAGCATGCGCGGCAGCGACATGAACGTGGCACCCAAGGCACTCCAAAGAGCCCAGCCCAGTGTCAGCACCTTGACGAAGGCGACCACCAAATCGATGAACATGTCCTTCTTGAACATGCGTTTGAGACGCCCGGCCGAGAACACACGCGTGAAGTCCGGAAAGGTCAGCTCTGGCCAAAGGCCCAGGCGGGTTTGCATCCCGAACACGATGACAACCGCCAGGGCCACCGCCGTGGGGACCAAGAGCGCCAGCAGGGTCGGCCGCGACAGGTAGGGAACCAGGCGATCCGCCGAGGGATTCCCCAGGCCATCGACGGATGCGTAGACCAAGTTGACCAGCGCATCGCGAAGCTTTGGACCCATGATCGTAAGAACCGCTCCGGCGGCCCCGAGCGTGGCCAGCATGCCCACATCGCGCGCAACCGCGATGTCGCCGTTCTCCCGAGCCGACTGCAGCCGACGTTCGCTCGCGCGTTCTGTCTTCTCGTCTTGTTGGGTTTCGTCGGACATGTTGCCATGATTGCGTAGGCGAAGCCGGGCTTTGCCCGGGAGAGCCAGAGCGCGGGAGGGTTTGGGAACCCTTCCAGGGTTCCCATCTCAACGTCTTGCAAACGCCGTGCGCGCGGCCTCGGCCGCCAGAACCGCAGCGCTGGGGGCTACCAGATAGAAGGCCCCGCAGCCGGCCAGCAACGCGATGGTGAACCCGATGTTGGCCAGGTTGAACTGAGGCGCGGCGCGATTGATCAGCCCAAGGCCGAGATGGCCAAAGGTCACCGCGGCCAGCACGGGAAAGGCCAGGCGAACCGAGAGCGCGAACGACGCCGCTCCGTCAGCGATTACACGATTGGCGATGGTGGCGACGGAGAAGTCCGAACCTGGCGGTGTCTCTTGCACGGACCGGCATAGCCACACCACGGCGTCGCGGTGGAGACCGATGGCCAGCGCTACCGCCATGGTCAAGAACGAGAGCAGATCGCCGATGGCGCTGCTCTCGGCCCCGTGCAGCGGATCGATCACGTTGCCGAAGCTGACGCCAGCGGCGATGGCGATGGCGCTGCCCGCGGCCAGCGACGCTTCGATGGCAAAGCGTGCGGCCAGCCCTGCGCCCACGCCCATGATGGCTTCCATCACCACGGCTGGAATCAAACGCGCGGTTTGATCCCAGCCGGCAAACGTGGGCGAGCCGGCACCGATGAAGACGGCCACGGCAATGGGCACGGAGAACCCCATGCGAACCAGCGCGGGGATGGTCTTGGCGCTGAAGATCGGGGCCACCATGAAAAGGCTCGTGCAGCGGACCAGCACCAGGAAGAACCCGACCGCCAGAGGCTGCATCAGCGGGGCCAGCATTGGCTCACATGTGTCCCGACATGCCTCGCAGCGCCGCCGCGAAGTAGTGCGACAGCCGCTCTAGCACCCAGGGGCCGGTGAAATACGCCATCAAGAGGCCGGTCACCAGTCGGGGAAGGAAACCGACGGCGGGATCGTTGATTTGCGTGGCTGCCTGCAGAAGCCCGACCAAGAAACCAACCACGAGCAAGGCGATCACGAACGGCCCGCCCACCGCGGCCAGCACGCCGAAGCCTTCGCGCATGAGACTGGATGGAAGATCGGATGACATCAGAAACTCCGCACCAGAGACGACACGACCAGGTGCCAGCCACCGGCGAGCAAAAAGACGCCGAGTTTGAGCGGCATGGCAATGAGCGTGGGCGGCACCATCATCATGCCGAGCGACATCATGATGACCGACACCAAGAGGTCGATGAGCACCATGGGAATGAAGAGGTAAAGCCCCATGCGAAAGGAGGTGCCGAGCTCGGAAATCATGAACGACGGCACGAGAACGGTGAAGGGAACTGCTTCCCCGCGCGCCGGCCGCGGCGAATTCGACACTTCGAAGAACAGACGCAAGTCGTCCTCCTTGGTTTGTTTGAGCATCCATTCGGACAGCGGCGCCTGCGCGCGATCCAGAGCCTCCCCGACGGTAATCTTGTCCTCCATCAGCGGATTGAAGGCCTGTTCCTGAATCTTGTGCACGGTGGGTGCCATGATGAACAGGGTCATGAACAGCGACAACCCGATGAGGATTTGGTTGGGCGGCAGCTGCGGCGTACCCATCGCCTGGCGCAGAAACGAGAAGACGATGATGATGCGGGTGAACGAGGTAACCGACAGGATGATGGCGGTGCCGAAGGAAAGGGCGGTCAGAACCAAGAACAGTTTGACCGCGGTCGACCCTCCACCCGCGACGGTTTGCAGGCTCGTGTTTGCGAGATTGATCAGCGATGGCGCGGCGGCGGTCGGCATCTCTACGCGACCCGTCCGGCCATGCCCAGCGACAACTTGCGACGCAACTCCTCGTCTTCCAGGCTCTCGGATAGAAGGTCGTCGAATGCAGGCTCACGCCGGGATGATTCGGACGGCGCCGGCATGCGGTGGAAAAGACGACCGAGGAGCGAGCCCTCGTGCTTGGCGTCTTCGCTCGCATCCGGCTGCGATTCCGCCTGACCCCGCAAAAGTCCGCGCAGGCCCAGCGCCGCTTCTTCCAGGGTCGCGGACTGTGCTTTCTCCGGCACGACGGGGGTGCTGACGGGACCAGACTGGGTGTCGAGTAGGGACACGCCCGCCTCGCTTACCCCGAGCACCATGGTACGGCCTCCGATGCAGGCCACGACCAGCGAACGGCGTGGCCCAATGGAAGCGGTCTCGACGATGCGAATCATGCGTACACGCGTGGCCCGGCGACGGGCGAAGAGCGTGGCCGCCACGCCAAGCCCGGCCAGAAGGGCAACCGCCAGCAATGTGGAAGCAGCGCCGGACGAGGACTTGCCCTGGCCGCCCGACGTGTTGTTCGACGACGGGGCCGTGGACTCGGCGGAAGCGACAGCCGCCAGGGGGGCGTCAGGCTGCGTGGACGGAGCCAGGGGAGCTGCCTTGGCTGGAGCTGCGGGGAGGGTGCCGGTGCTGGCGGCGGGACTCTCCGTCGCCTTCTCGGCCACAGCCACCGCTCCGGCGGGGGATTTCTTGTCCGTGGTCTCGGTCGCAGCAGCGCCGTGGCCATTGTCGGGGGCCGCCGCGCCTTCGGCTTCCTTTTCCGTGTCGGTTGCCTCCGCCGGCAAAGCCAGGGCGGCCCGCAGGGAATCGTGCACGGTTCGGGTGCGTGCCACGGCGGCCAGCGGTGCATCGGGGGCGGGCTGTTCCGCCTCGGTCTTACCCGGAAGACGAACCGGAGGCGGAACCACCGCGGCGGGCACTCCGCTCTCGCGACACATGGCCCGCACGCGAATGCCCGCGGGCGTGGACTCGACGGTCATGGGTTCCGCGCACCGTCCGTCCGTCGGGATTTCCAGCTTCGTGTAGCGCGCCCGCGGGTGAACCACGATGGCTTCGGGGCCGCTGCCGAACGACTTGCGGCTGGCCTCTGTCCCTTGCAGATAGACGAAGATGCGTCGCGAGCCGCCGGATATGCCACGCACGTCCGCGCGGTCAACCGGCTCCGAGGTCGCGACGTCGACGGTGATGGCTCCCGCGGAGCTTTCGCTTCTGACGTCGTTGATGAGGACCGCGGCCAGGGGCAAACAAGCGAGAGAAAGAAACATGGGAACCTCCGGTTAGCGCAGACGCGCGATTCGCTCGGACGGACTGACGATGTCGGTGATGCGCACGCCGAACTTGTCGTTGACGACGACGGCTTCGCCGCGTGCGACCAGGCGGCCGTTGACCATGAAATCGAGAGGCTCACCCGCGATCTTGTCGAGCTCGATGACCGATCCCGGGCTCATGTTGAGCAAGTCCTGAATGGACATGCGCGCGCGGCCTAGCTCGACCGAAAGATCGAGGGGAACGTCGAGGAGCAGATCCAATTTTCTCGGTGCTCCCGATTCGCCACTCGTACCAAGATTCTCGTCTGCCATTGGGCTCCCTCGTCGACTAGGTTGCGGTTTGCGCGGAAGGTGCGAAAGCCTGTCCAGCCGCACGGGCGGCGCGCGTGGCTAGGGGTGGTTGCGCGATGGCTTTCAGGATCTCGATGGCCATGCCTCCGCCCACCACGCGTGGCGCGGCGGTCATCTTCTGGCGGCCTTGCACGAACACCGGCAGGGGCGAGCCCTCGCTGGTGTTGAGCGTGATGACATCGCCGGCCTTGAGCTCGAGGAGGTCGCCGAGTTGCAGCGTGCGGTGGCCGATTTCCACGCGCAGCTCGACCTCCACGGCTTCGATTTCGCGCGCCAGGGCTTGCGAAAACCTGGCGTCGCGCTGCCCGCCCAGACGGGGCGGCGAGGTCAGAAGTTTCTTGGCCGGCTCGACGGCCGCGTACGGGATGGCCAGCATGAGCTTGCCATCGAGCGCGCCGGTCACTTCAAACGAACAGAGGATGGCGACATCGGACGGCGTGGCGATGATGGCCATGCGCGGATCGGATTCAAAGCGCAGGACCTCGGGCTTGAACGCGAGCACGCCCTCCCAGGCCACGGCCATGCCATCGGCCAGGATGCCGAGCAGGTGTTTGAGCACCAGTTTCTCCACGTTGGTGAGCTCGTTGCGCTGATCCGAGTTCTGGGCCGCCGCTGCGGCTGCGCTGCGATCGCCAAGCGCGGCACCGAGCAGCCCGCGCGTGAGCGATCCCTCCATTACGGTGAGGGCGAGGCCGTGTCCAGCGCCGAGGCTGAGCACGCCCGTGACCGTCTGATCGGCCACGGTTCCCGTGACCTCGGCAAATTTCATGAGCACGGCCGGCGTCGAGGTCACGCGCAGCTCCAGGCGCAGGCGTCCGCCCAGGGCTTTGGCAAAGGTGGAGGCTATGCGCTCGTTGATGGAATCGAGCGTCGGCATCTGGCCACGGATGATACGGTCCTGGCTCGTAAGATCGTATTGCACCACCGAGGCATCACCCTGCTCGCCGCCGCCAGAGCCCGGGTCGGGCCCGACGCGACCCTCCTGGATCGCCTGCATCAGGGCTTCGAGTTCTTGTGCGTCGAGTGGGGAGGCCATGCTTGCGTTCTCCGGGGGTGTTGCCGCTTGCTACTGAATGACCAGCTCGGTGATGAAGACGGACTTCACCCGATGCGCGGCCAGGATGTCGTCGAGCTTTTTCGAGACGGCGAGCTTGATGCGATCCATACCCTCGCTGCCGCGCAATTCATCGAGCGAGCGATCCGAGAAGTAGGAAATGATGGCGTCGCGAATGTGCGGCATGCGGGCCTGCACCATCGCCCGGTCGGATTCGGCACCGAGCTCGAGATCGAAAGCCACGCGCACGTAGCGGTCGGTATCCGTACCACGCAATTGAATGATGAAGTTCTCCAGCTTGAGGATCGGACCAGGGGCTCCGTTGGGATCCACGGGCGAGGTGGCCTCGCCGTGGCCGGCGCCTTCGCCGTGACCGCTTCCTTCCTCCTTGCTGCCCTCTTTGCCCGCGCCCTCTCCGGTGACGGTCGAATTGCCTGAGGAAGTCTTCGCTGCCGACACGACGACCGCGGCGGCGGGCGAAGGCTTGTGCAGGAGAACCACGGCCAGCACCGCGCTCATGAGAACGGTGTTCGCGACCAGGATCATCGGTATCAGCTTGCTCGGACCTTCCGGCGCCTTCGCGACTGGCTGTTCTTCTTCCTTGGTATTTTCCGCCATAAGAGGATTCCTCCATCACCCTCTCTCAGCAAAGAGCGTACCGTCGCGATGTCGGCCATTTCCGCGGACTTCGCGCGCCACAGCGGTGACACTCGGCCCGAATCGCGTCAGGTTGCTGGCTTGCCTGTTGCCCGGTTTCTGGCACGCAATATTCCCTCTCAAGCGCTCGGAAAATCCGTCGATACTTGTACGTGGGCTAGGGCTGCTCGGTAGGGCAAGACAACTTCAAGCCTCGGGGACACGCATGGGCATCACCGTCGAGGACAAGCAAGGCTCGTGACCGCATCATTGGCCCCCATTTGCGTCCTCTTGATCGAGAACGCTCCCCACGACGCCGAATGGGTGCTGCACCACCTGACCGGCGCCGGAATCGACGTCGACCTCCGCAGGGTCGACGGGTTGCAAGGGTTCGCGCAGGCCCTCGCTGAGCGGCCATGGGACATCATTTTGTGTGAGGACCGCCCGCCGGAGTTGAATGCACTGGATATCCTGGCGATGGTCGACGCGAAGGCGGGCGATACGCCCGTCGTTTTGCTGTCGGACACCATCCCTGCCGAGCGCGCCACCCTGCTCAAGCAGGCCGGCATCCGCGACCACGTGGCCAAGAACGATCCGGAACGCCTGATTGCCTGCGTTTGTTGCACGGTGGCCGACACACGACTGCGCGGCGAACGCGCCCGCGCCGAGGCCGAGCGCGCGCGCCTGACCACCGAGCTTCGCCAGTTCGACCACCGTTTCAAGTTGCTGTTCGGCAGTTTCACCGACGCGGTCCTGGTCCTCGATCTGAATGGCCGCATCGTGAACGTCAACGACACGGCGTGCGAGATCCTGAGCCTTGGCCGCCAGGAGCTCCTACACAGGAACTTCTGGGAGCTCGACGACTCGGACGTGCCGGCGACTGTCTATGCCGCACGCATGGACGCCGTCTGCCAGTACGGCCACACCCACTTCGAGTTGAGCTACGCCGCGCCCAACCGTGCGCGGCTGTTCTTCGACACCAGCCTGCGCATCATCGAGCACGGCGGCGTGCCCGCCATCATCGTGGTGGCCCGCGAGGTCAGCGAACACAAGCGCATTGGCGACGAGCTTCGACTATTAACAGCCGAGCTGGAGCGACGCGTGGCCGTACGAACGTCCGAGCTCGAACGTTCGAACGCCGCACTCGGCGAGGCCAAGGCGGAAGCGGATCGCGCCAATCGCGCCAAGAGTTTGTTTTTGGCCAGCATGTCGCATGAAATCCGCACCCCACTCAACGCCATTCTCGGCTTCTCGCAGCTCTTGCTGCGGGATCCGGCCGTCGCGCCCGAACACCGCGAACAACTGATGACCATCAATCGCTCGGGCGAGCACCTGCTGGCCCTCATCAACGACATCTTGGAAATGTCCAAGATCGAGGCAGGCCGGGCTCACCTCAGTCTCACCACCTTCGATTTGGGGGCGCTGGTCATGGACATCGCCGCCATGTTCAAGCTGCGCGCGCAAAGCAAGGGACTGTCCCTGGTGGTCAGGCTGTGCGACGACCTGCCCGCGGCCGTGACTTCGGATGAAAACAAGATAAGACAGGTCTTCATCAACCTGCTGGGCAACGCCGTGAAGTTCACCCAAGGCGGTCAGATCACATGGACCGTCGGCACCACACGAGCGGAAAGTGGCCACCGCCTGGTCACCTCCGTCGAAGACACCGGGCCCGGCATCGAGGCGAGCGAGATGGGGCGGCTGTTCGACAAATTCGCGCAGACATCCCTCGGCATTCGTGCCGGCGGCACCGGACTTGGACTTGCCATCAGCCGTGAATTCGCGCGCCTGCTCGGAGGCGACGTCACCGTCACAAGCGAGGCCGGCAAGGGCAGCTGCTTCCATTTCGACATCCCGCTTGTCGAAGGTCCGGCGGGCGAGCTTCAGGACAGCACGCAGCAGCGCCAAATCGCCGGCATCAAGCCAGGCACCGGGCCCTGGCGTATCCTTGTGGTCGACGACGAAGCCGACTGTCGCGCCCTGCTGGTGAAGATTCTGTCATCTGTGGGATTCGAAACCTGCGAGGCCGCGGATGGCCAGCAAGCCGTTGAGCGATTCGAGGCTCTGCGGCCCCATGCTGTTCTCATGGATCTGCGCATGCCCGACGTGGACGGGTTCGAGACGACGCGCAGGATCAAGCAGAGCGAGCGTGGCCAGAACACCCCTATCATCGCGGTGACCGCCAGCACGTTCGAGGAAGATCGCAGACGGGCCCTCGACGGCAACATGGACGATTTCGTGGGCAAGCCATTCCACGACGTGGAGCTCCTCGAGATCCTGCGCGACCATTTGCGCGTCGAATACATCTATGTCGAGGATCTGCGGACCCCGATGCCGATCTCGCTGCCCATTGGACTTGCCGGCTGGGAACCCGCCGTCCTCTCCAATGTCCCGGCCCGTCTCCTCGATGAGTTGCGCTCGGCGACGGTTGCGGCGGAGTATGATAGGGCCTTGGAAATCGTAAGAGATTTCGCCGCCACGGCGCCAGCCGCAGCCGAAGAGTTGCGCCGGCTCGTGCGAATCTATGACTACCAGGGCGTCATCGACAGACTGGGAAGCTAGCGGTCATGCAAAGCCCCTCCCCAGACCTTTCGGCCCCCAGCATCCTGGTCGTGGATGACACCCCGGCCAATTTGCAGATGTTGGCGGACATGCTCAAGCGGCGCGGCTACCGGGCGCGGCCCGTCCCCAGCGGCCGGCTGGCCTTGCTGGCGAGCAAGGCTGATCCGCCCGATCTCATCTTGCTCGACGTCAACATGCCAGAGATGGACGGATACGAGGTGTGCGCCGAGTTGAAGAAGGACGAGTCCCTGGCTGCCATCCCCGTCATCTTCATCAGCGCGTACGGGGAAACCGTGGACAAGATGCGCGCGTTCTCCGCGGGTGGGCTCGACTACATCACCAAGCCGTTTCACGTCGAGGAGGTCGAGGCGCGGGTCGCCATCCATCTCCAGCTCCGCCGGCAGCGCCGCGAGCTTGAAATTCTGCTGGCCAAGCAGCGCGAGCTCGAGGGCATGCGCGACAGCATGGTGCACATGATCGTGCACGACTTGCGCGCTCCGCTCACCGCCGTATTCAACTATCTGGATCTGGTGCGCGAGCAAGAGGCCGGCTTCATCTCGCCCGACTCTATGCAGAATCTCGATCTGGCCATGAAGGCCTCGCGCTGGATGGTGCAGATGGTGAATGTCTTGCTCGACGCCAGCAAGATCGAATCCGGACAGATGAACCTGAAGATCACGGAATGCGACGTAGGCGATGTGCTTTCGGATGCTATCGACGGCATTCGCTCGCTTGCGGACGAGAAGAACGTGCTTTGTCATCCTGCCCACGTGCGCGCCGCCGTCGACCGCGATGCCGTCGCGCGCGTGATTCAGAACCTGGTCACCAACGCGGTCAAGTTGACCCCGCCCGGTGGCGACGTCCACGTCTCTCTGCAAAGCAAGGGCGAGATCCTGCGCGTCGAGGTCACCGACCATGGCCCCGGCATCGCAGCCGAGCACCATCCGAAGATCTTCGAGAAGTTCGGCCAACTCGACACCAGCGTCCGGCAAAGCATTCCGTCATCTGGTCTTGGTCTCTACTTTTGCAAACTGGCCGTCGAGGCCCACGGTGGCCGCATCGGCGTCGACAGCGAGGTCGGCCAAGGCAGCACCTTCTGGTTCGAGCTACCGCTGCGCGGTCCGGCCGCAACGATCTCAACCTGACCCACACCGGCGCCGTGACGGGCAGCCCTTATTCCATCGCGCCGGAGCAGGCAGCCGATCACGACCGAGTTGACCCGCGAGAACATATCGGAGATCGTGGGCTCCATCTTGCGCCCTCAAGGGCGCACAACCGAGGAAAAACCTGCCCTATGACGACGACTAGGCTCTCTAGCGGACTACTACTTTCCCTTGCCTTGCTGGCTGCCACGAGCCGACCGATTGCCGCCGAGCCCGTCGGGAAAGAGCGTGCCGAGGCCAAACAGCGGTTCAATCAAGGCCTCTATCTCGCCGAGAACGGTGCCTATGCGGCGGCGCTGGCCGAATTCGAGCGCGCCTACGAGCTCGTGCCGAGCCGCCTGGTCCTCTTTCACACGGCTCTCGCCTACGTGGCCATGGACAATCCGGTCGACGCGGTGGAAACCTTGGATGACGTTCTGTCGGCCGACGGCACCCTCGGGACCGAGTACGTCGAGCGAGCCAAGGCCACGAGGGCAGAACAGCAGCGCCGCATTGGTGAGCTCGACGTGAAAGTGAACGTGCCCGCAGCGATCCAAATAGACGGCGAGCACGCAGGCGATGCTCCCTTGCAGGAGCCGCTGAAGGTAGCAGCAGGCGAGCACGTTGTCTGCGTCGTGGCGCCGGGGCACGCTCCGGTTCGTCGAACGGTCGACGTGGCCGGTGAGGGTCGCGCTGGCGTCGACATCGTGCTGGAACCTACGGAGGCGAAGATCGCGCACGTGACGGTCTACTCGCCGGTGCCGGGTGTCGAGGTGCGGGTCGACGACGTGCTGGTCGGCAAAACGCCGTTCGCCGAGCCAGTGCCCCTGCTGCCCGGCAAGCGCGTGTTCGACATGCGGCGGCCGGGTTACAAAGATACGCAGCGCTCCGTGGATCTGGCCGACGGTGCATACAGCACCGTGGCGTTCGATCCCGCCGAAGAAAACACCGCCGGTGCGCCGCGCGGGCGGCTTCGACTGCGGGCCAATGTCGGAGATGTCGAGGTGACCGTCGACGGCCAGGAGCGCGGCGGGTACCGCGGGCCCATCGAGCTTCCAGCCGGTCCGCACACGCTCAAGCTGGAACGCACCGGCTACGAGCCGCTCGAACGCATGGCCAGTGTCGCCGAGGGTGGCGAGACCGAAGTGAAGGTATCGCTCAGGCCCACGGCAGAGGCCCGCGGATCGGTTGTGGCAAAAGCGCACTCGCAGCGGAACTGGGCAATCGCTGCGCTGGTAACCGGCGCCGTGGTCGCGGGCGGCTCGGCCGGCGTGGCGCTCTGGAGCAACGGAAAGTTGCCAGCGGCCCAGGATGAGTTGGCGCTTGTCCAAAAGGACGCCGCGGCCGGGGGCAACGGCCAGTGCGATCCTAACCACAAACTCAATGACCTCCAGGCGAAGCTGTGCGGGCAGCGAATGACGGATGCGCAGGGCAACATCGACAAATACCGCAACATCCGCCTCGGCGGATATATCGGGGTGGGTGTCGGCGCAGCCCTGCTGGCCACGGGCATCGTGCTCCTGCTCACCCGGCCGGATCCCGACAAAGCCGATACGCTGGTCGGCTCGTTGCAGCCGGTGCTCTCCGCTGGCCCGGAAGGCGCCAGCCTGTGGTTGCGCGGCCGCTTCTGAAGTTGACGGTAGGTTGGGAACGACAGGCTGACGCGGTGACTTTCCCGGGCTGGGAGAGTAGCCTCCTAGCGACCCGTGTCGCTCTTTTCACGTATCCTGCTCTCGCCACCTCGATGTGCAAGCGCCAAACGTCTCCGTTCGGCCGTTGCGGGCAAGACCGTTCTCATCACCGGCGCCTCTTACGGGATTGGAGAGGCCACGTCTCATCTGTTTGCCGATGCCGGGGCCACGGTGATTCTCGTGGCACGAACCAAGGACAAGCTTGAGGAATTGGTCGAACAAATCCGCGGGCGGGGTGGGCAGGCCTTCACCTATCCTGGTGACCTCTATCATGCGGACCAGATGCCAGATCTGGCCGCTCGAATCCAGGCGGCGCATCCCCGCATCGACGTGGTGATTTCCAACGCCGGCAAGTCCATCCGGCGGCGTATCGCCGAGGCTTGGGGGCGGACCGATCTGGAGCGCTCGTTGGCCGTCAATTTTTCCAGCCCCGCCGCGCTCATCATGGCGTTCCTGCCGCGCATGATCGAACAAGGGGGCGGTCAGATCATCAACGTCTCAACCGTATCGGCCCGACAACCAGGTGCGCCCAGGTGGTCGGCGTACCAGGGCAGCAAGGCCGGGTTCGATGTCTGGTTGCGAAGTATCGCCTGCGAGCTGCGTCCGCAAAAGATCTTCATCTCGTCGATCTACATGCCATTGGTCCGCACCCGAATGATCGCCCCCAGTGGAATCTACGACCGGGTTCCCGCCCTCGTACCCTTGGAGGCCGCCCAGGTCATTGCCCGCGCTGCGGTCAACCCCGTCGACCGCATCGCACCTTGGTGGCTGTGGTGGTGCGAGCTTGCCGTGCTTTGCTTCGGAACCCTCGTCAACCGTATGCTGACGATCCTGGATCAGCGACGTAACCCTTGAGATGCCTCCGTGTCCATGGCTGTCATTCGAGCTGCACTTCGCTCCTTGAGACGCACAGGGCTTCTGGGTCCTCATCCTTTGTGGGCCATCCTGTGTCTTGTGTGGATGCTGCTCCGTCGCGGTTGTTCCCTATTCACATTGGTCGCGTGGAACGCGCGACGGTTCCCCGATGCAGTCGCAGTGGTCGATCCGCATCGACAAGCCACCTTCTGCCAGCTGGAAAGACGTGCTGTACAGTTGGGCCAGGCATTGGGCCTTGGGGCCCATCACCGCGTCGGCATCTTGTGCCGAAACAGTCTGGTCTTTGTTGAAGCACTGCTTGCATGTGGGCGCGCGGGCGCGGACGCCGTGCTGCTGAGCACGACGTTCGCTGCAGAACAAATCGCGCATCTGTGTGAAACCGAACGCCTCGATCTCCTGATCTGCGACGACGAGTTTCGCCCGCAGGTCGCAACCTTGGAGGCGCGATTCCCTGGACTCAAGGGGCGCGTTGTGTCCACGGCTGCACTGGCCCATGAGAATCTCGGCGAATTGCCACTGCCTGGGCGACAAGGGCTGAGGCGTGGCCTCGTCAGGAAAGCGGGCGCTGTCGTCATCATGACTTCCGGCACCACCGGCCCGGCCCGCGCGGTTCGGCACCGCCCCACCCTGCGCCAGATCCTTCGCACCGCGACCGCGCTCCTGGACCAGCTTCAGCCCAAGCACGGAGCGCCCACCATGCTGACGATTCCTTTACTGCATGGACACGGCCTAGCAACCCTGGGGATGAGTCTAGCCCTGGCCGCTCCCCTATTCATCTTTCCTCGAGCCCGTTCAGAAGACCTGCTGACCTGCATCGCACAGAACGAGATTCGTGTCGTGGTCCTAGTACCCACGATCTTGCACAGGCTTCTCGAAGGCGGAATGGAAGGCCGCACGACTGTGCGACAGGTAATCTGCGGCTCGGCGCCCCTGACGGCCAGCCTGGCCACGCGGGGAATTGAACGATTGGGTCCTATTCTGTTCAATCTCTACGGATCCACCGAAGCGGGCTTGATTTCTCTCGCGACTCCAGAAGATCTTCGCGTCGCTCCCGCATCCGTGGGCCGGATCTTGCCCGGTGTCTCAGTCGACTTGCAGACCGCCGACGGTGTATCGGTCGGTCCGGGACAAATCGGCCGACTCCGTGTGCGTGGCGAGCTGGTGCAAGGCAAGGCGGATGCAAGCGCGGGGGTCGATACCGGAGATCTCGCCCACTTTGGCAAGGACGAGCGGCTGTATCTCGACGGGCGCGCAGACGACATGCTCATTTACGGTGGGGAAAACGTGCTTCCCAAGACCATCGAGGACGCGATCGACCGTCGACCTTACGTGCTCGCTTCCGCCGCGGTGGGGGTGCCAAGCGTCGAGTTCGGTCAATCCATCCATCTGTTTGTCGAGCTGCGACCGAGCTTTGAGGATGTTTCGGAAGCCGCGATCGCGGCGGATTTGGAATCGTGCCTGCCCCCTGTGTTGCGACCAGCCGGCATCACAATCGTGGCGGCCTTACCGCGCGGCCCATCGGGAAAGATCCTTCGTCGCCAGTTGAAAGTCGACTGAGCCCGGCCTCTGGATGATCCTCCACCACTTCACAGCGAACGCAGTCGCTCGCGATCTTTTGCGGGAGCGGCGGCGCGGGCCAGGCCCACTTCCTCGGCCATGGCGCCCAGGAAGGCATCGATGGTGGCGTCGGGCAATTCGCCCATGTTGGCGATCTGGATGTGATGGGCGCCGAGCTCGCCCTTGCAGCGATAGATAATGAACCCGCGGTCCTTCATGCGTGCATACAGGTCGTCGATCTTGAGGAAGGAAGGCACCCGCGCGGTGAAGATGGTGTGCGACTCGCGCCCGGTGTTGGTAAAGGATTGGAAACCGAGATCGGTGAGCACGCGCCGGATGAGCAGGTTGCGCCTGCGATAGGTTTCGCGCCGGGCCTGCACGCCGCCCTGCTCGAAGAGCTCATCCAGGGCTTTCTCCAAAGCGAAGAAAGACGAGACGGCGGGAGTGAACGGCGTCTGCGCGACCTCGGTCAGGTAGCGGCGGTAGCGCTTCAGATCCAGGTAGTACACCCGCGGCGGGATGTCCGCGATGCGCGGCCACACCTCGGGTGCCACACAGACGAAGGACACACCGGACACCGAGTGCAGACACTTGTTCGCGGACGACAGGCATACGTCGATGTTGTCGCGGACCACATCGAGATCTTCGGCCCCGAGCGATGACACGGCATCGACCACCAGGGTCACCGAGCGTGCGCGACAGATGCGGCCCACCGCGCCCACGGGGTTCACGACCCCGATCGACGTTTCGTGGTGAATCATGGCCACCACGGCGATCTCGGGATCGGCGACGAGCATCGCCTCGAGCGCGGCCAGATCGGGCAAGGTTCCCCAGGGACACGAAAGCGACACGTGCGGGAACCTGTGCAAACGCGCGATCTCGCCCAGCCGCTCGCCGAAGGCGCCGTTGGACACGGTCAGGATCTTCTTGCCCTCGGGGACGACCGACGAGACCGCCATCTCCATGGCCGCCGTGCCCGAGCCGGTGAGGAGAAGCATCTCGTGCTCCGGCGAGGCACCGAACACCGGACGCAACTTCTTCTGCAGGCGGCGCACCACGCCCGAATAGTCGTCGTCGCGGTGGCAAATGTCGTAGTGAACCAGGGCGGCTTTTACCCCCGCGGAGGTCACCACCGGCCCAGGATTGAACAAGGTGTAGCGAGGTAGGTTCTTCTCCGCCAGCAAGCTCTCGATAAGCGCCAAGGTGTCGGCGCCGGTCGTACGCGATGCCGGCAAGGTGCCGGGGTGAAGCAGATCATCGCCGTAGACGCGCAAAAGCCATTCGGCGTGCAGCCGCATTTCAGCGGAATCCACATCCTGCCAGATGGCGCCCGCCACATCGTGGGCGACCACCAGCCCGCGCCGGGCCGCCTCGGCCACGCCCTCGGTAAGCGAGGGAGCCTTGTTCTTCGCCAAGTCGTCAAGACATGCCACGAGCGTGGGCGACATCACGAACAGCCCGGTGCTGACCGCGTCGTGGTCGACCAGATTCTTGCCGATGGTGGAAACGCGCTTGTTCCGACTCTTGTGATCCCACAGCTTGACCTTGGTTGCGTCGTCGAAGTCGAAAACACGCGACAGGTCTGGATCCACGGCCAGCACGGTCAGCTCGCCCTCGCACGGCTCTTGCGCCATATCCCGGACCAGGTGGGGCGCGGCGATCTGATCCGACATCACCAGCAAGGTTCGCTCGGTGATGAACTTGCGCGCGGCCAATACCGATAGACCATTGGGCCGCTCCCACGCCGAGTTGTCGAAAAAAATAATTTCGGGCAGGTCGCTCGCGGCGCCTTTCATGGCCTCGACCTCCTTGCGCACACGCTGGGCGTCGAATCCCAGGGTGATGGCAACGCGACGAATTCCAGCGCCAGCCAGAACGCGCAGGGTGCGCAAGAGAAGCGGGCTTCCGCCCACCTTGGTCAGACAATTGGCAGTCTCAGACTCGGCCACGGGCCGCCCACGTCCGGCGGCCAAGATCAACGCATGACGAATGGTGCCCAAAACAGGGTGAGAGTAACACGGCGGCGCTGGCATGGGTCCACTTGGGTGCAACCGGACGCGCGGCCGGCTACTTGCTGACGGCCCGCGCGCTGTCGACCACGGCGGCGCCCGCGCGCACGCGCAATCGGTACACCGAGTTCTCGGTTTCCACGTAGATGTCGGGCTCGCCGAACTCGCCCAGTACGCGGCGAACCGGCGTGGTCACCATGCGATGCCCGCTCGGCTCCCTAAAGATCACCATGCCGCGGCCGATGGTTGGGTAGCTGATGAGAAAGCCCTGGAAAGCGCGGCCCAAACTGACCACGCTGGACGGATCTCGCGAGTTATCACGTATTTTTGTCGCCGTGATGCTGACCATGCCGAAACCTTGAATGTCAGTTTAGCATAAACACCGCAAGCGCTATACTGTCGACGAAGATGGCGAAGCCGCCCCGCAGCCCCTTGCTTGGGTATAACCACAACGTCAAGTACGGCGGGCATATCTTCCACGTGCAGACCGAGGATTCGGGTCCAGGAAACCCCCATCTTTTCACGCACTTGTTCTTCGAGGGCAGCATCCTGGCCAGCAAGCGCGGCCAGTACGATCCCAGCCTATCCGAAGACGAAGTGCGGGCCATGATGCAAGCCCAGCACAAAGCCATCCTCAAGGAACTGAAGCAGGCGTCGTACGATGAACGCATCACCCGCTTCTTCGAGATGCGCGGCGAGACCTTCCGCGCCGATGACTTCTTCACCGGGGCGCCTTCTTCCTCGCAAGTGGAAGCGCCAGCGCCCGCTCCAACCCCCGAACCGCTCACCCTCAGCATCGACCCGGCAGAGCCGCCGACTGAAGTCGAGGTTCTGGATCTCGACGCGTTGCCGACCGCCTCGACGGAACGGGCAAACACCCCGGAACCGCTTCCCATTCACGTGACCAAGCCAGCCATTCCGGGGCCGGGCACCTACACCTTCCGCCGCCCCACGCGTGAACAATTTTCCAGCGCTCCACCCTCGCCAGCGAAGCGCCCGCCGGCCCTGCCCGCACGCACGGTCCCAGGTCGTCCCACCACGCCAGTGGTGGTCCAGCGCCAGGTGGTCGTGGGCGCGGGTTCGCCAGCCGCGGCTGCGGCACGCAAACCCACCACCACCCCCGTGCGCCGACGGCCCGTGTCTGGCGGCCCCTATGTCGTCAAGGAAGGCAGCCACGCTAATATCGTCGGCTCGGCCCCCAGCCGCAAAGCCGAGCCCAATCCCCGCCCCATGGCGCCCATTTCCGATGCCGAACAGGCGCCGCGCACAGCCGCCACAGCTGATCCCAGACGCCAGTCGCAAGAGGGCGCTCCAAGCCCCTTTGTTACCGACCAAAGCCTCGACGACGTCATCCTCGCCTATCTCTCCCAAGGCGAGAGGAAGCGCTAGCCGTGGCCCAAGACTGCGAGCGGGCGCTGCCCACAGGGCGTGGCCTGCTCGCGCACCTTGCCTGCCTGCTTGGTCCGCTGATGGTCCTGGCTTGCAGCAGCGACCGAGCGCGGCCGGACGCGGCGCCGGCTTCGGCCGACGCGAATTCGCCGCAAGGCGAAGAGGTGATGGGAATCCCGCCGAACCTCGACGCCAGGGTCGGATCTGGCGGCGGGGCGCCGTGCGACGCTTCCGAGCAGTGCCTATTGGGTGCTTGCACGCTCGGCGTTTGCTCCGAATGGATGCACGCCATGCGAATTGCCATCGACACCACATCCGCCGGCGCGGCGGTGGGCGAGTCGGTCATGTTGTTCCCGTTGCTCATCCGTCTAGACGCCTTGAACTTCGACTTCGGGGAGGCGCGCCCCGATGGCTCCGACATCCGCTTCCTCGATTCCAGCGACAACGCCCTCGCCTATCAAATCGAGCGCTGGGATTCGGAAGAGGCCTTGGCGGAAATATGGGTGTTGATTCCGCGCGTTCTAGGCAACAGCCGCGACAACGTGGTCCTCGTCTACTGGGGAAACCAGCTCGCCACACAAGCCTCTTCTGGCCCGTCGGTATTCGGGAACTTTTCCAGCGTCTTCCACATGGACGAAGACCCGAACGACAGTGCGGTGCAGATTGAGGACGACTCGGGACACAACAATCCCGGCACCGTGCAAAGCCAATCCGGCGCCGATCCGCGTGGCGAGGGCATCGCCGGTAGCGGACTCGCCTTGAACGGCGACACCGTGATGAGCACCATGCACAACCTGCCGCCGCCGCTACCCGTGACCATCTCTTTGTGGCTCAAGACAACCAGCGTGGCAGGCGGAGGAATCGCCGGCTTCGCCAGTCGGCCAACGGGCGACAACGTCACCTACGACCGATTCGTGGCGATGGATTCCGGCGGGCATTTGTCGTTCGCGGTCCGACGCGGCGGTGCGATGGCACCGCTTACGAGTCTTACCAGCTACAACGATGACCGGTGGCACTTCATCGCTGCACGCTTTTCCCGCGCGGGGCAGTACCTGTTCGTCGACGGCGAATCTGTCGCCGATGACTCCACGCTGACAAGCGCCGACGCCTATCCGGGATTCTGGCGCTTCGGTGAGGAACCCACGCCCGCGGGCACGAGCTACTACATTTCCGGCAGCATGGACGAAGCCCGGATCAGCACCGATGAACTGAGCGCCGCCTGGATCAAACTCTCCTACGCAACCCAGCGCCCAGGCGCAAACGCCGTCATCTATTCCGCCCGGCTCTGAGCGGATTTACTTGTTCATCTGCCCCATGTCGACCACGCGCACGCCTGCAGGCGGGGTCCATTTGAAGACGGCGTCCGCGACCTTACCGTTCACTTCCAGGCCGTCGAAGGTGAAGTGGTTGGTGTTGCCCTGCGAATCCACCAGCACGCTCTCGCGCACCAGGAACTCCTTGGGATCGACGATGAAGAGAATCGATTTGTAGGCCGACTGCGGCTGCTTGGGCAAAAGCGCGAGACGAAAGTCCCCAGGGCGTCCCTGCTTCGCATCCTTGGCAAAGGCGACATCGAATTCATCGGTGATCTTGCCCTTGCCCATGAGGAAGGCCAACGCCGCCGGCAACTGCGAAGTCTTGAGATCCTGCTTGAAGGCCTGCTTCTCCGACGGCTCATAGAGCCAAAGCACCTGCCCGTTGGAGAGAAACATGCGCGGCTCGGGCTTGTCGTAGTCCCAGCGCATGCGGCCAGGCTTCTTGAAGGTGATGGCGCCCGTCGAGAGCGTGGCCCTGCCCACCACCGCGCGGCTGTAGTTCTGCGAGAAGCGAGCGTGAAAATCCTTGGCCTGGTCATAGCGCTTCTGCATCCGGTCCAGGACCGTGGGCAGATCGGGTACGTTCTTGGTGGGCGTAGCAGCCGGCTCCGCCGCGGGCCCCGCGGCGAGGAAGAGAGCAAGGAAAAGCGTGATCATGGGAGGCAGCTTAGCGCAACCGGCGCGCATCGTCGGAAGAAGAAACCACAGAGAACACAGAGGACACAGAGACTGACGAGATGAGGAAGGGGTCGAAATGTGTCCATAGATGGACCCATCTTGAGAGGTCTTCAGGGACGGGGCGCGGGTCGCGGGTCGCGTGCAAGAGCTGACCCTGGACTATCTGGCCAATGTCTCTGTGCATGGACTGGTCGCGACCGGCCCGCGTGCCATGAGGACCGCGCCCATCGCCGGGCGATCTGGTATGAGCGGTGCGGTCGATGCCGGGTATAGGGGGACCGGGTCGGGACAGTTGGGTAGTACATCGTGGACGAATTGGCTGATACACTGGTTTGAAGCGTGCCGGCAGGCACTCCTTTGGGACCGGCATCCCAGCCATGACAAGATCAGCAGCACAGAGCAGCAAGTGGGTGAACCAGCGGGTTCGCGAGGCATTGACCACCGGCTCGCATACGGAGCTGCTCAAAGCTCTCGTCGACACCATTCCCGGGAGTTGGTTCTTCACGCGGGTAGACGGCACCTTCGCCTTCGTCAATCAAGACGCCTGCAACACGCTCGGCTACGAGCGGGAAGAGCTCATGGCTCTGACCCTTTTCGACGTCGATGTGAACATGACGAAGGAGACGTGGAGTCAGATTCTCGCACAGGGGAGCTTCAAGCCCGGCTCGGTTCGTACCCTTCACCGCCGCAAGGACGGCACCGTGTTTCCCGTCGAGGCATTTGGCTCGCGGATCATCCTCGGCCAGGAGGACGTCTCCGTCTCCTACGTAGTAGATCTGTCAGAGCAGGCTCAGACCACGCAAGAGCTGGTTGAAAAACAGCATCTGCTCCAATCGCTGCTCGACGGGGCACCGGTCATGGTTTGGTACGTCGACAGCAATGGTCGCTTCCAGCTTTCGGAAGGCAGTGCTCTAGGGCTTATAGGCTTGGCTCCAGGGCAGGGCGTCGGCAGAACGGTAAGGGAGCTGTTCCCTTTGCTGGCGGACATGGGGCAAGCCACCGATCGCGCCCTGCAGGGCTACTCAGTCGAGGGAGTCGTGTCGGTCGAGAGCTGCGACTTGGAGTACCGTTACGTTCCCCGACGGGACAGTGAAGGCAAAGTCATAGGCGCCACCGGGGTGGCGATTGATATCACTGCCCGTCGCAGCGCCGAGCACGCCAATGTGCGGCTGATGAATGCCTTGGAGCAAACGGATGAATCGATCCTTCTCCTCGATAGGCAAGGGCGCATCGAGTACACGACTGCGGCATTCGAGGATGTCTCCGGTGTCCCCAAGGCGCAGATGCAGGGACGGTACTGGCCCGACCTGCTACCGCGCGGAAGGCGCGACGACGCCTCTCGGCTCGACCTCGTGCAGGCTATCTCCAATGGAGCTTCTTGGCGTGGAACGCTTCGAAGAGGGACAAACGGCCAGGACGAGCGAGTCATTCAGGCGAGCATTTCCCCGTTGCGCGACGGCGAAGGTCGTCTCACCGGCTTCGTAGCCGGAGGCCGTGACATCACGGAGCAGATTCGGACCGAAGAGCGTCTTCGGCAGATAGAGAAGATGGATGCCGTAGGCCAACTGGCGGGCGGCATCGCCCACGACTTCAACAACTTGCTTCAAGTCATCCTGGGCAACACCCATCTTTGTTTGGCGAACGGTTTGGCGAATGATGGTAGCTCGGATCAGCTGCAAGCGTGGCTCAAGGAGATCCAGCAGGCTGGAACGCGAGCCGCCTCCCTCGTCAAACAGTTACTCTCTTTCAGCCGAAGCGTCGGAGAGCCGAAGAGTGTTCCGCTGAACGACTTAATCGACCGCATGCTTCCTTTGCTGAGACGACTTCTCGGAGAACATATCCGCATTGAAGTCGAGCGGACTGGCAGCAATTTCGACGTCCAAGGAGACGAAAGCCAGCTGGAGCAGATCATCGTCAATCTGGGTGTGAATGCTCGCGACGCGATGCCTGAAGGGGGACAGCTGCAGATTCGCATGTCGTGGTGTGAGGTTGGTGTTGCCGAGGTCGGCGCTCTCGGGCTCTCGCGGCCAGGCGACTATGTTGCGCTCGAAGTCGAGGATACGGGATGTGGCATGAGTGACGAGACTCTTCGCCGTGTCTTCGAGCCATTCTTCACGACGAAAGCGCCGGGGGCTGGCACGGGGTTGGGGCTCGCAACCGTTTTCGCTATCGCCAAGCGACACGGTGGCGCCATTCAGGTTCGGTCCCAGGTCGGTCAGGGCAGCCGTTTTCGCGTGTTTTTGCCCCGGGCGGAGCGGCAGAAGGAAATGCCCGAGCCGCAAGCACAGACTACCTCGTGCAAAACTCGTCGCCTGCGCATACTGCTCGCCGAAAACGAACTATCCGTCCTCAAAGTCACCAATGGTTTTCTTGCAAGCGCTGGCCATCACGTGGTCGCGGTCGAAGACGGCGAAGCGGCTCTCTCGTACATCAAGACGAAGGGATCCGATTTCGATCTGCTCGTCCTCGACGCCATCATGCCGCGAGTGAACGGCCCGGAGGTGTATCGGGCGTTCCGTTCACTGAGTGCGGCTCCCGTCTTATTCGTGACGGGCCACGAGTTCAACGTGCTTGAGTCGTTGCCGCAGGATCCGGCTCGGGCTCTGCTTCGCAAACCTTTCAGCGCTGCCGAGCTTGCGGCCGCGATAGCCAAGCTCTTCGATGGATGCATCGCGACGGTTTGAAGCCGCAGGCGTTTCTGCCCCCTAGTGGAACCTCCCCACGGCCCGGGCAGGGCATTCGATTCCCGCCCGCGATGGGCTTGGCGGTTGGCTGCACGACGGTTGCTTCCGCATCGACGACAGCAGCAGCGCCCTGGCCGGTACCCCGTCGCTGATCGCCGGCAGCGATGCCCTGGCGACCGCGTTGCAGGCGATCCATGCGTCCGGCGCCCGGCAGGCAGCGTGGACCGCGGATCCGCGCTGCAACTACCTCGCGCGCTGACCCGTCGCTAGGGTGGGCAGACATCGCCCGTGGTCGGGCCAAGATCTGCCCACTGAATCGGGCCGTCGGGAACCCCGAAACGGGCGGCGGTGAAGCTCTCGATGTCGATGAGCTCGCTCGCGCTGCCCTTGTTCTGCGTGCAACATCCACTGCAGTCCGAATCGGCGCACATGTCGAGCACCATCGCGACAATCGTGCTCGAGCCGGACTTCAGGCAAACGTCGTGGCGTTGCAATGTGGCGAAATCCGGAAAGACGGAAACGATGTTGTGCGACTGGACCCAGCTGAGCGGCATGACTGGACCGCACGCAGAGAACATGCCCTCGTACAAGCATCCGCTGTACTTGATGCACTCCTCGCTGCCGGGATCCGGGTACGAGGTGTACTCGGTTTTGTTCGCCGTCTTCCACACCAATCCCGCCGCCGCACAACGGCTGGTCGACGTCGACGTGCTCGTCCCTATATTCGTGGTCGAGGCGCCGCCCGAACCCTTGGCGCCGCCAGTGCCGGTCACGCCGCCACTACTGGTCGCCCCACCGTTGCTGGTTGCGCCGCCACTGCCGATTAGGCCACCGATGCTGGTCGCCCCGCCCGTACCGGTCACCCCACCTGTACCGGTCGCATCACCGCTGCCGACTGCACGCCCGCTACTGGTCGCCCCGCCACTCCCGGTGGCGCCGCCGGTGCCGGTCGCTCCACCGCTACCTTGCACACCATCGCTCGCGAGGTTTCCTCCGGTGCCAGGCTTGCCGCCGCTTCCCGCACCGACACCGCTGGAATTGCTGGTGCATGCGGCCTCCAGAAGAATGGCCGCCAAAGCCCAGACCGAAGTTGGATTCGCTTTGTTCATCTCTTCTCCTTGCTGCCCGCGGTGATCGGATGCGCTAGTGGGACGAGTGGAAGGTGCCCAGGTTAGTGTGGCTCGGATCGGCTCTGAGGGCCCAGAAGGCCAGAAGGCCGATGGGTCGTCAGACCGCCGCTCCCCGAGAATCCGCCGCCGCCGACTTGGCCGCCAGCGCCAGTCGCGCCACGGCGGCTCGCGGCACCGCCACTCCCCGGGGCACCACCAGTGCCTACCTGGCCGCCGCTTCCCGTCGCACCGCCCGGGCCGATCTGGCCGCCGGTCCCGTCAGACCGCCGCAGCCGGTTGCGCCACCCGCGCGGACAGAACCGCAGCCGGCACTGGAACAGCCGATGACAAACCCGAGAACCGTCCAAATCGCGAAGAGAAACTGCCGCATAGTGACCACTTGGAGCCACACTGGTGGCGAAACCTTCGCTGTGCAGAGCTTGGGTATAGGGGATAACTTCGCGTGGGTGAAAAGATCCGACTACGCGCCTGGCTGGCTGAGGTACTCGCCGCGTGGGGCGATCACGTCGCGGGGCTTGATGCCGTTCGATGGACCGACCAGACCTTCGCGCTCCATTTGCTCGACCATGCGCGCGGCGCGGTTGTAGCCGATCTGCAGGCGGCGCTGGATGAAGGACACGCTGGCCTGGCGGGTATCGCACACGATGGCCACCGCTTGATCGTAGAGATCGTCGTGGAAGTCGTCGGCCGCCGCGGCGCCCTCACCATCTTCCTCGTCGCGCGCCACGAGGATGTTCATGTCGTAGACCGGCTTGGCCTGCTTCTTCAGGAAATCGACCACGCGATGAACTTCGTCGTCGGACAAGAAGGCGCCCTGGATGCGCTTAAGCTTGGTGCCGCGATCCGAGAACAACATATCCCCGTTGCCCAGCAGCGTTTCGGCGCCGGGCTGGCCCATGATCGTGCGCGAATCGATCTGCGAGGCGACCTGCAGGGCGATACGGCTGGGGAAGTTGGCTTTGATGACGCCGGTGATGACGTCGACCGACGGGCGCTGGGTGGCCAGGATAAGGTGCAGGCCGGCGGCGCGCGCCTTTTGCGCCAAACGTGCCACGGCGGTGTCGACGTCCTTGGACGCGACCATCATGAGGTCGGCGAACTCGTCGATGACGATGACGATGAAGGGCAGCTTGCGCGGCGGCGGTTCCGCATTTTCTTTGGCGGCCTGGGCCGCAGCGGCCTTAGCGGAAATCTCTTCGGCCATTTCCGCACTGATAGCACCGCCATCGGCCTCGGGCAGGGGACCGCTCTCGGCCTCGACCTCGACCTCGCGCTCGTTCCCGTCCGCATCGGCCATGACCAGCTTAAGGCGCTTGCTGCGCTTGGAATGCGTCTCGTGCAAATCTTCCTTCACCTCGGCCTTGTTCAGTTCCGCCTCGATCTTGGCGTTGTAGCTGGAAATGTCGCGCACGCCGCTCTTGGCCAAGAGCTCATAGCGCCGCTCCATCTCGTCCACGGCCCAGCGCAAAGCCAACGCCGCCTTCTTGGGATCGGTCACCACCGGCAAGAGCAAGTGCGGAATGCCTTCGTAGATCGACAACTCGAGCATCTTCGGGTCGACCATGATGAAGCGCACCTCCTCGGGATTGGCCGAGTAGAGAATGCTGGTGATCATGCCGTTGACGGCGACCGACTTGCCCGAGCCGGTGGTGCCCGCGACGAGCAAGTGCGGCATCTTGGACAGGTTCACGCTGACCGGCGCGCCCTTGGTGTCCTTGCCTAGGCAGATTTGCAGTTTCGACGTCGACTTGCGGAAGCTGTCGTCCTCGAGAATTTCCTTGAGATAGACCGTCTCGCGCTTCTTGTTCGGGATCTCGATACCCACCACGGCCTTGCCTGGAATGGGCGCGACGATGCGCACCGACTGCGCCTCCAGCGCCATGGCCAGATCGTTTTCCAGCTGCACGATCTTTCCCGTGCGCGTGCCGGGGGCGGGCGCGAATTCGAACGTCACGATGACAGGTCCCATTTGGATCGCGGTGACCTTGCCGCGTACACCGTAGTTGCCCAGGGCTTGCTCCAACCGCTCGGCCATGGCGCGTAGGGTGGCTTCGTCGGTCTCCGTGTCCGTGGGTGGGATGTATTCCAGCAGATCGGAGGACGGCAGTTGGAATGCACCGTCGGAAAGGCGGATGAAACCAGGGCCGTCCGCGTTGTCGTCGATCGACTCGGCCTTCTCCACCGGCCGCACCACGGGCGGAACGATCATGGGACCTGCCTGGGCAAAAGCCGGTTCGGGCGCGGCTTCATTGGCCTCGGTGGGACCGTCGTCGAGCGCGCTGGTCACCGGCGCGATGATGGCGATTTGCGACTGCGCCGCCGCCGCGGTCTCTTCCTCTTTCGCCTTGGCCACGTCTACTTCGGCCATGGCAGCACACTCCACCGCGGCCACTTCGGCCACCACGGCCGCGACCGCGCGCCGCTCTTCACTCTCGCGCGGCGATGCGCTCGAGGGCTCCTCCTCGATCGCCGCCAGCGCCGCCAGCGACTGCCCCTCGTCCGACGCCGTCTCGCCAAGCGCCATGGCCGGGATCCCAGCGCCGATGGCAAAGGCTTCCTCGTCGGAGGATCCGGCTCCCACCTTGCGCATGGCCGCCGCGTCCATCTCGCTCAGCTCCTCGGACGGATCCGTCGCCGTGCGAATAGCATCCGTTTCGGCTGCTTCCTCGTCGGCCGCATCTTCGGCCGCGTCCTCGGCCGCCGATTTTTCTGGGAACATAGCCACCACCACGCGGCCAAGCGCGCGCGCACCCTTGACCGTCGCGCGGCAGAAAACGCCAGCCGCCCACTTCGCCGCGCGCCCCAAGTGGCGCCCGGCCCAGGCGAGCGAATCGAGAACCTCGGCTACTCGGATATCCGTGAGCAGCAAGACGGCCGTGGACAGCAAGGTCGTGGCCGCCAGGGCCGCGCCTACGCCACCGATGAAACTGGCCACGATTTGACCGATGTATTGCCCGAGCAGACCGCCCGGACCGTGCAGCAAGACCTTGCCGTCGGCGAAGGGCAAATGACAGAGAACGGCCACCGACAGGAGGATGGACAAGAACCCCACCGGTTCGGCGACACCACTGATGAGCGATTTGCCGCGACAGAGGCGAACCGCGACCACCAGGCTTGCCCCAATCAAGATGTACGAGGCGATTCCCGAGAAAGAATAGATAGCCGCTGCGGCGGCCGCGCCCCCTGGTCCCATGAGGCGGCCATTGCCTGCTTGCATGGAAATGGTCGAGACCAGCGAGAAGAGGCCAAGCCCGAGGAGTCCAATACCGAGAATCTCCCGACGTCGTCCGCTTGATTCGCCCTTGTTCTTGGATGTGGCCATTTTGTCCCTGGTGTGTGTCGGAGTATGTACTTCTCTTACTACCTATACCTACATCACCACCGTAGCCCCGGTCCAAGAACCGTCAAGTTTTCGGCCTGATTCACCCAGGATTTCGCACGGAGTCTGCAACTCGCCGTGACATGATCGCCATGGCGTCGATCTTGCTGACGCACACCCGCCTATTGAGGCCTGGCGGCGGGCGGAAGCGGGAATGATATCGAGAACTTGGTGCCCTGCCCCGGCTGGCTCTCCACGTCGATGCGTCCGCCGTGGCGCTCGATTATCCCGTGCACGATGGACAGCCCCAGGCCCGAGCCCTCGCCAACATCCTTGGTCGTAAAGAACGGATCGAAGATGCGTGGTAGGACGTCTCCGGGAATTCCTGGGCCATCGTCGGACACCGTGACCAGCACGCAAGCGTCCTGATTGTGGGCGGTCACGCTGATGGTGCCGCCCTTGTCACCGATGGCCTGGGCCGCGTTGGTGAGCAGATTCATCAGGACCTGATCGATCTGGCCCGGAAAACCGAGGATGCGCGCCTTGGGTTCCACGTCCTTGACCACCTTCACGTGGCGCAGGCGGTGTTGAAGCAGCCCAAGCGTCTCGTCCACGCTGCGGGCCAGGTTGACCTCGCGCTGAACCGAATCGTCGCCCCGAGCGTAGCCGTGCAGCGCCTGCACGATGGCCTTAGTGCGCGTGGCTCCGCGCTGAACCACGGCTAGGATTTCCTCGGCTTCCTTGGCGATCGCGATGGGCGAGCCGCCCTCGCCGGCCGCAATCCGTTTCACGGCGTCGTCGAGCGGGCCCAGGGAATTGATGACCGCGTTGACCGGGTTGTTGATCTCGTGGGCGATGCCGGCCACCAGGCGTCCCATGGAAGCCAGCTTCTCGCTGCGCACCAGGTTGTCCTGCGCGCGCCGCAGTTTCTCCATGGCCTCGTGCAATTCGGCATTGCGCTGTTCGAGAGCCTCAGTGCGTCGACGTACCTCGCGCTCCAAATCCACGTTGATGGATTCCGTCGAGCGCAAGCGATCGCGCAAAGACCGCCGCATCTCCTCGAAGATGACGGCCAAGCGCCCGATTTCGTCCGCCTCGCCCCACGGCGGCACCGGGCGCGCGAGTTGCCCGTTGGCCATGTCGCTCGACCGTTCTTCCAGAGCGCGCAAGGGCGCCACCACATCTCGAACCATGAGCATCACGATGCCCAAGATCATCGCCATGGCCACCGACAGCGCACTCAAACCCCAGGGCGCGTTGGCCTGCCCCACCAACCAGACGAAGGCGCAGGCAGAAGCCAGCATGGCGAACATGGTTGCGATCAGCTTGACGTGTAGTCCAAACGGCGAGCGCACTTGGTCCAACGGAAGCGCATGGCGTGATCCAAGGTGCCTGATGAGTGGGCGAAGCACGCTCTGGAGCAAGAGCGTCTGGTAGAGCGTGGCCAGGAGCGAGAGCAGCGTGGCGAGCAAAAACAATCGGCCAGCGGTGACCAGATCCACCTCGCCACGCACACCGAGGTAGGAAACGGCCGAAAGCCCGGCCAGAACAAAGACTACAGCCTGCACCATGCCGAGCGCGTACGGCGTGCCCTGCGCGGCGATGAACGCGGCCACAGCCTTGGGATCGTCGCGCGCAGGGCCCTTGCCGCCCTTGGTCCGCAACGCCAAATCGAAGTAGTCCTCGATGGGCCGGGTCCGCTTGAGGAGCAAGCGCCACCAAAGGTAGGCGCCCAGGATCAACATGGGCCACAGCGCGAACATGCCCGCGGTCAACACCCCTTCCGAAGCCCGAGCCAAGGTCGAGGCAAAGAAGGCAAGCGCCGTCTGCCACAGTCCGAGTAGCGCGATCCCCACCGCCAGCAGCGCCCCCCGATAGCGATCCGCGAACACGCGGATGCCTTGCAGGTTTGGGATCAGGATCGGCCGCGTGGGCGCCAGGATGATCTCCAGCGCCAGGGTGCGAATGGCGGCCAAGCCCGTCGAGGTGAGCAACACCAATTGGATAAGCGCAGCCGCCGACGACAAATCGCGCTCGCCGGCCAGCACGGCGTGTGCGGGGAGCACCGACGCGACCAGGGCCCAAGCGAGCAGGTGTAGAGCAGCCACCTCGAGCGGAGCACGCGAGAGAGCGACGCGCGCGGCCTCGGTCTCGGGTGATTTGGGTTTGCCACCTTGGCGAATGGAGTCCACCAGGTCGAGCAGCGGGCGAAGCCGAGCGGCCATGCGTAGGGCCGCCGCCGCCCACACCGCGAGGGTCAGGGGCAGCGCGACCTTCAGCCACAGCATCTCCCACGGCAGATTCCGCATCCACAGAACCAGTGGAAGCCCACAACAAGCCAACTCGGCAGCGTCGAGAATCAGCCCGGCCGCCAGCAGTTGGCGACCGAACCTTGGCAGGCTTGCGCCTGGTCCGCCCTGTGACATGGTTGCATTGTAGCGGAGAAGCTGGACAAAGAGCCGCCGAGCTATCACCCTACGGAATTCAATGACCTGGGAAACTATCCGCAACCTGATCCACGACGAGTGGGTCATTCTCTTGCTGCTCTTGGTGTGGTCGGTGGCTGGCGTGGCCGTGATCTGCGAACGCATCTACTCCCTGTGGCGGGTCCTGGCCAAATCCGAGGTATTCAAGCGCCGGGTGATCGAAGCCGTCGAAAAGGGCGATCTCGCCAAGGCCACCGCACTGTGCGAGACCGCGACCGATCCCCTGGGCGAGGTCTTCGGCCGCGGCCTCCGCGTGTTCGCCAGGACGCCACAGAAAACCACCGAGGCCGTGAATTCCCAGCGCATTGTCGCCCTGGCCGGGTTCAAGCGCTACCTGTGGGCGCTCGGCACCGTGGGGTCGTCGGCACCCTTCGTCGGCCTGTTCGGAACGGTGGTTGGTATTCTCAAGGCGTTCCAGTCCATGTCCCAGGCGGGCACGGGCGGCTTCAAGGTGGTCTCGCAAGGCATCGCTGCCGCCCTTGTGGCCACCGCGGCCGGTCTGCTGGTCGCCATCTACGCCATCATCGCCTACAACTACTTCGTCGCGAAGGTCGGCGCCATTGGCGTGCAGTACAAAGTCTTCTGCGAGGAATTCCTGCTCGTCCTGGGCGAATACGGAAGAGCCCAGGCCGACCCGGTCGTTGCGCCGCCAGCCCAAGCGCCGGGCAAGGCCCCACCCTCGTAGCGATCAAGCCATGTCGATGAGCGTGCAGATCGATGATCCCGGCGCGGAACCCGAGGCGGAGGGTGAAGGTCGAGAATCCATCGTGGCGGAAATCAACATCACACCGCTCACCGATGTGTTCCTGGTCTTGCTCATCATCTTCATGGTGACCTCGACCGCAATAGTAGAGTCCGAGGTAGCGTCGCGAACGGGAGTGAAGGTTGCTCTGCCCAAGGCCAACGCGGCGGGCGCGGTCACAAAGCGGCGCACCGATCCCGTCCTGACCGTGACGAAGAACAACGAGCTCTTCATCTTCAACCGCAAGATCGATCCAGCCCATCTTGAAGAAGAGATCCACAAGGCACTCACGGAAGTGGATTCGGAAACCCTGCTTCTGCGCGGCGACAAGAGCGTCTTTCTCGGCGCGGCCGTCGACCTGATGGCAGTCGCCAAGAAGGCAGGGGCCAAGAACATCGCCATTCTCACGCAGTCAGAGCAAAAGCAGTGAGGCGATTTTCACCATGGCCATCATGGCCCAAACAAAACCGCCCCATGCACGGGCTGTCCTCGATTGACGTCGAGTTTCTAACCACCTAATATCATTGCCTTCACGTCTAGATCCTCGGGTGGCATATCCGCTGCAAGAGGAGCAAGCAAACTGGGCCGAACGGTCCTGGAAACCAGACAACAAGGAGACCCAATGAAGCTGACTCGCGTTATCCTTCTCGCTCTCGCCTTCGCCATCCCATTCGCCAGCACCACGCTGGCCTCTGCCGGCGAAGAGCCTGCGGCCGAGAAGACTGAGAAGCCGGCCAAGAAGAAGGGCAAGAAGGCCAAGAAGGGTGAAGACAAGAAGGACGGCGAGGACGCCGCGAAGTAATTCAGTTCACGCTTTGAAGCGCACAGGCCACCAGGCAATGCCTGGTGGCGCTGGCTCTTCCCGAAGAGCCCCCGGGATGACAATTCCGGGGGTTTTTCTTTGTCCTGATAAGATGGCATCGTGACGATTCGAGCCAAAGTGTGGGTCCTTGTGGCCGCCAGCGCAGCGGTAACCGCTGGTGCCGCGCTTTGGGTGCGCATCTATGCCATGCGCAGCGAGCTGACCCGACAAGCCCAATCCTCGGCCGAGGAGATTGCCGACGACATCAAGCAAGGCCTGGAGCGTTTCGGACCCGAAGCCGGAGAGCGCGACTACGCTACTGCCCTGTCGAACTACGTCAAGGATCACCCGCGCATCCAACGCCTACAACTCGTTTTCGAGCACGATGCGCCCAGCTCTCCCCCCAGCTCGCCGTCGGTGCGCATCGTCGCCCCCCATGGCGAGGCAACCGAGATTACGCGCCTGTCCTACCTGCCTCGCGAGCCTATCGGTTCCACGCGCAAGGCCACCGAAGGTGACGTGTACATTCTGCAGCGTTTCGTGGATCTCAAGGGGCCGTGGCAGGGAAACCTGCTCATGCACTGGAGCCTGAGCCCGGTCCTCTCCATCATCCGCGTGACTGAACGCTGGTCGCTCATCTTGGGCGTCGTGCACCTCATCGTGCTGGTTCTCCTCACGGGCTTTCTCATCAACCGAATCGTGCTGCGCCGGCTAGAGAGCCTGGCGGCGGCCATGCGCGACGTTGAGGGCGGTAACCTCGAACGACGAGTTGCCATCGGCGCGCCGGACGAAGTCGGACGGCTTTCGCTGGGCTTTAACCAGATGCTCGACCAGCTTTCGACCGCCAACCGTGAGATCCGCGAATTCAATCTGCGCCTGGCGCAACAAATTGAACTGGCGACCCAGGATCTGTCGCGCAAGAACATGGCCCTCGGCCAACTCAACCGATTGCTCAACGATCTGCGCCGGGAAAACGCCTCCAAGGTTCGCCTCGCCACCCTAGGTCAGCTGGCGGCCCAGCTCGCGCACGAAATCGGCACACCGCTGTCTTCGGTCTCGGGCCACCTGCAACTCGCGCTCTTGCAGCGAGATCTTGCGCCTGCCTTGCGCGAACGCCTGGAGGTGGCCACGCATGAAATCGCCCGCATCGGCCGCATCGTGCGCGACTATCTCGACTCGACCCGCGGCCTCGAACCCGAGCGTAGACCCACCTCGCTACGCCAGCTCTTGATCGAGGCCGTCGAGGTCACGGGCGGCGGCGAACAGGCCGCCAAGCCCGAGGTGGCCATGGAGATCACCGATGAGCCGTCCGATTTCGAGACCGACCCGGGGCTGCTGCGCCAGATCCTCATCAATCTGCTCTCCAACGCCTTCGATGCCATCGCCGCCGTCGCGAAAGACGGCCACGTGACCATCTCGGCTGGCAGCAAGAACGGCCACGTCGACATCGCTATCAGCGATACGGGCGCGGGCATTTCACCCGAAGATCAGCGCAGCATCTTCGAGCCCTTCTACACGACCAAGGGACGTGGCAAGGGCACCGGGCTCGGTCTCGCCATCTGCCGCGAGCTATCCAAGGCCCTAGGTGGCTCCATCGAGGTGGAAAGTACGCCTGGCAAGGGTTCGACTTTCACTGTGCATTTGCCGTTGCACGGCCCTGGCGAGGGAGATTCCGGCGCGCCGAAGCTCGAGTCCAGCGCCCGAAAGATTTCAACTGGAGGAGCTGCATGACCCGCATGTTGGTGGTTGAAGACGACGCGGTCGCGCGCGATCTGCTGTGCGAGATCTTGCGCGGCGAGGGCTTCGAAGTGGAAGCCGTGGACGACGGCGCGCCTGCCGTCGAACGCGCCGGCAGCGGACGCTACGATCTGGTGCTGTCGGATGTGCGCATGGAACGGGTCGGCGGCTTGGACGTACTGCGTGCCTTCACCGAGAAGTCGCCGGGCACGCCGGTCATTCTCATCACCGCCTTCGGGGACGTCACCGGGGCCATGGAGGCCATCGGGCACGGGGCCTATGACTACGTGTCCAAGCCCTTCAATATCGAAGAGCTCCGTCTGACTGTCGCTCGCGCGCTCGAGCGCAGGCGGCTTTCCGCAGAGGCGGACAGCACCGCATCCGCTGGCGGCAGTCAGAACCAAGTCGCGGACATCGAAGGCAAGAGCCAACGCATGCTCGACGTCTACAAGCTGGTCGCACGCGTGGCTCCGTCGACCGCGACCGTCCTGGTGGTGGGCGAATCGGGCACCGGCAAGGAGCTGGTCGCGCGCGCCATCCACCGCCGCTCGCCGCGAGCGACCAAGCCCTTCGTACCGGTCAACTGCACGGCGCTGTCCGAATCCTTGCTTGAATCGGAGCTCTTCGGTCACGCGCGCGGCGCCTTCACCGGCGCCATCGCGGCCAAGCGCGGCCTGTTCGAAACCGCCAATGGCGGAACTCTGTTTCTCGACGAGATCGGTGACATGGGGCCGAAAATGCAGGCTCAGATCCTGCGCGTCCTGCAAGACGGGGAAATGCGCCCGGTGGGCGGAACGGAAGCCATTCGCGTCGACGTGCGCTTGGTGTGCGCCACCAATCGCGATCTGGAAGCCGAGGTCAAGGCCACGCGCTTCCGCGAGGATCTCTACTTCCGCATCAACGTCGTGACCGTACGCATGCCGCCCTTGCGCGACCGCGCAGGCGACATTCCCATCCTGGTTCGCCACTTCATCAACAAGATCGCCAGACGAGAGAGTCGCGCCTTGGCCAGCGTCTCGCCAGAAGCCCTCGAGGTTCTCTGCCGCTACGGTTGGCCAGGCAACGTCCGCGAGCTTGAGAATGCCATCGAGCGCGCGGTGGCCGTCGCCAAGGGCAATGTTGTTCTCCCCTCGGACCTGCCGGCGGAGGTCTACGGCGGGGCATCCATCGCACCCGCCAGCATCATCGACGATCGCCCAACTCTGGGCGAGCTCGAGCGCCGCTACATCGCCCTCGTCCTCGCCGAATGCGGCGGTAACAAGAAGCGGGCGGCCGAAAAACTGGGCATCGACCGTCGCACCCTCTACCGCGCCATCGAGCGATCCGGAGACGCCGCCGATCCTGAAGAGGATGCCGAGGGCTAGTCCAGTTCCCTTTCACTTCAGCAACGCCAGAAAGGCGCGTGCGGCGTGGGACAGCGTCCGCCCGGCGGGATGAACCAGGCGAATCTTGCGCTCGGGCATCAGTCCCTTGACCTGAATCTCCCGAAGCGTGCCCTGGGCGATTTCGTCCTCGACGCACATGCGTGGCAGGAAGGCCACGCCCTCGTTCCTCTGCACCATTTTGCGAATCGCCTCGACGGTCGGCATTTCCAGATCACGGTTGAGCGGAACCCGCAACCGTTCGAACTCGCGCACCACGACCTCTTTGTAGGGCGAGACCACAATATGTCCGATAAAGGTTTCCATGCCGAGATCGGTGATCGAAACCGATCGCCGCCGCGCCAGCCGGTGCTGGGGCGCCACCACGCAGGCCAGGTGATCGGTGAAGATAATGAGCGAAGTGAGCCGGCTGTCGTTGGGATCGTAGCTGACCACGCCCAGCTCCAGATCGCCCTCGATGATTTCGGTGGGGATCTTGCTGGACTGGCAGCGCCGCACCTGCACCTTCACGCGCGGATAGCGCCGCCGATAGCGGCTGATGAGAGGCAAGAGGTACAAGGTCGCCGACTCGTTGGCGCCAATGAGCAAGCGGCCGGTGGCATTGTCGCGCAACTCGGCCAAGGCCTGGGTCAGCTCGGAGCGCAGGTTCTCGAACCGGCGGGCATGATCGAGCACGACCTGGCCGGCGTCGGTCAGGCGCGTCTGCCGACCGCTGCGATCGATGAGGGTTTCGCCCACATCTTGTTCCAGCCGCTTGATGGCCAGCGAAACGGCCGGCTGCGTGCGGGCCAACTTGACGGCGGCCCGGGAGAAGCTTTTTTCCGTGGCGACCGTGCGGAATACCGCGAGGGTGGAGAGATCCATGGCTGCTCGTGAGTATAAGCGAAACTTATAAGATAACAATATCTCATACAAATCATGAACAGAATAAATTCGCCATATCGTGCAGATGGCGCTAATTTGACGGCTGTCATCGCAATCTGAAAGGAGCCCGCTGCCATGAGTAACCGCGTTCACATCTTCGACACCACCCTGCGCGACGGCGAACAGTCGTGCGGCTGTAGCATGAACGTCCCCGAGAAGATGCGATTGGCGCGCAAGCTCGTCGAGTTGAATGTGGACGTGATGGAGGCGGGATTCCCCATGGCGTCCCAAGGCGACTTCGACGCGGTCGACGCCATCGGGCGCGAATACAGCCAGGTGACGGTCGCCGCCCTCGCCCGCTGCCACACGGGTGACATCGAGCGCGCGGCCAAGGCGCTGGAGAAGGCCAAGCGCCCGCGCATTCACACCTTCATTGCCACCAGCCCCATCCACCTTCAGCACAAGCTCAAAAAGACGGAAGAGCAGGCCCTGGAGATCGCCATCAAGTCGGTCGAGCTGGCGCACAAGTACGTCGACGAGGTGGAGTTCTCCGCGGAGGATGCCACACGCACCTCGCCTGAGATCCTGGTTCGCTTCTCGCGCGCCGTGGTCGCGGCGGGTGCGCGCATCGTCAACTTGCCCGACACCGTCGGCTATTCGATCCCAGCGGAATACGGTCAATTGGTGGGCACGGTGGTCCGCGCCCTGGAAGGCCAGGCCGAGGTCAGCGTGCACTGTCACAACGATCTGGGATTGTCGGTGGCCAATTCCATCGCCGCGATCCAGGCCGGCGTACGCCAGGTCGAGTGTACCCTCAACGGCATCGGCGAGCGGGCCGGCAATTGCTCGCTGGAAGAGATCGTCATGGCGCTCAAGGTGCGCGGCGATATCCTGCCCTTTACCACCGGTATCAAGACCGAAGAGCTGTACCCGGCCAGCCAGCTTCTGACCGAGATCATCGGCGTCGGCGTGCAACCCAACAAGGCCATCGTAGGCAAGAACGCCTTCGCGCACGAAGCCGGCATCCACCAAGATGGCTTCCTCAAGGAGCGCACGACCTACGAAATCATGGATCCGAGATCCGTCGGTGTTCCGGCCAGCCAGCTCGTGGTCGGCAAGCACAGCGGCCGTCACGCTATCGCCGACCGCTGCACCCACCTCGGCTACAAGCTCACCACCGCCCAGCTCGACGACATCTATCACCGGGTGATCGCAGTGTGCGACAAGAAGAAGTGGCTGTCCGACCAAGAGATCGGCGACATCGCCCGCACGGTTGTGCAGAGCTAGCCATGAGCTAGCCAGCTGGGCCGCATGGGCTATCATCGGTCCATGCATTCCAGAATTCCAAGACGCCTTCTCCTGATTCTGACCGCGCTCGCGCTTCCCATCGCCATCGCCAGCTCGCGGGCGCTGTCCCACCCCGCCGAGCCTACGGGTGGAAGCATTCTCGAGCAGCCTACGCAATCGCCAGAAGAAGAGCGGCTGAAGATCCCTGCCAACCGGCACACAGGCGGCTTGCTCGCTTTCGAGGTGTCCGATGCTGCAACGGGAAAGCCCATACCTTGCAAGCTGACCTTCGTCGGCGTGGAAGGCACGCCGAGACCGGTCTTCACCCACAACGACATCGGCCGCCCGGAAGGCGAGCTGGCCATCTCGGCTTTCGACCGCGTGTTCTCTGCCGCCGGCAGCGAAGAGATTCGCGTTCCATTGGGAAGCTACGATATCTACGTGAGCCGCGGCCCCGAGTGGGACGTATCTGTGAATCGAAAGGTCAAGATTGGTCCCGAGGGAGCGAAGGTCGTCGCGAAGCTCCGTCATGTGGTGGACACCGCTGGCTGGCTGTCCGCCGATTTCCACGTTCACGCCGCGCCGTCGCCCGATTCCATCGTCCCGCTCAGCCATCGCATTCTCGAATTCGTCGCCGACGGCATCGACATGATCGTATCCACCGATCACAACGTGGTGACCGATTACGCCCCGACCATCCGCCAGCTTGGCCTGGGCACCCTCATTACGTCAGCCAGGGGCGACGAGCTGACCACCAATGGCTGGGGACACTACGGCGCCTTTCCCTTGCCGCAGGACATGGCCCGCGCTGGCCAGGGCGCCGTGCTGGTCCATGGGCACAATGCCAAGGAGATCTTCGCCAATGTGCGCGAGCACGCACCCGAGGCTGTCATCGACGTGCACCACCCGCGCATCGATCCCGGCGTGGGCTATTTCATCGTCGGCGAATTCGACCCCCACTCGGATCGCGCTGGCCGCCCTGGGTTTTCCTTCGATTTCGACGCCCTCGAAGTGCTCAACGGCTACCAGGATCCGGCGCGCAAGAGCGTGGATCGCATCATCGACGACTGGCTCGGTCTGCTTAACCATGGACACATCGTCACCGCCACGGGAAATTCGGACACCCACCACTTGACCTACAACATGGGCGGCTATCCACGCAACTACGTGCGCGTGCGCGACGACCGGCCCGATCACGTCACGCCCGGGGAGGTTGCCACCGCAGTGAAGAACCATCAGGCGTTCTTCACCACGGGACCCTTCGTGCGCTTTCGCTCCGGGAAGGGCGACATCGGCGATCTGATTCCCGCGCCAGGCGGCAAGGCCACGCTCGACATCGAGGTCGACGCCGCGCCATGGATTTCCGTGAGCCGCGTGATTCTGTACGTGTCGGGCAAAGAGGCCAAACGCTGGCCGGTGGCGGACAGCCAGGAGGTGGTGCGCTTTCGGGTCAGCCATGAGCTCGCCCTGCCCAGCGATGGCTACGCCGTCGTGCGCGTGGATGGAGACAAGATCATGGCCCCCGTCGTTGGCGACAACCGCACCTTCGGCGTGTACCCCCTAGCTTTGACCAATCCCATCTTCTTCGATGTGAACGGCAACGGACGCTACG
>OBLT010000148.1_pt1 | contig 54721 bp, 46 predicted proteins | sample 1518721 | NCBI WGS metagenome assembly OBLT01 (sample SAMEA3539307, study PRJEB22396) | soil metagenome | biome: tundra; feature: field; material: soil | place: USA | collected 2010-05 | depth 0.15 m | reverse complement strand
TGTTTCAAGTCTTTTAACTGCACTTGTAAATCGTATCTTGAAAGGTTTGTTTTGTGTGCTGAATATGCCCATGTCTTTGTTTCTAAGGCGAGATTGAAAACAAATCTCACGCTACCGAAATGTTTACCCAGCAACTCTTTTTGCGGGTCGGATGGATATAAACGGTATTTATTTGCCTTTAGCACAATACAAAGATCTAATACTTTAACCAATCTGAACATCTTACTTAAATTTGGAGGCGAAGCCAATCAGAACATTACCACCGCCAAAGTCGGTGGATTTCTAAGGATAATTAAAAGAAGGTTTCCTCAATTGTTTACAGATGATATTTATATATCGACTATAATAATCTCATAAACGATTCCAAGTATGATACAATATACAAATTATTTCATAGCATCTGATTTTAGATAGTCTTTTCTTTTGAGTTCGAAATTTCGTCCTAAATAAAGCCTGCGTACCTGTTCATCCTTTGCCAACTCTTCTGCAGAACCCTGTTTGTATATTTTACCTTCAATTAGCAGGTAGGCTCTGTCACAAATTGAAAGCGTCTCGTTTACATTATGATCTGTAATAAGTATACCAATATTCCTATACTTGAGCCTGGTAACAATGGTTTGGATATCCTCAACTGCTATTGGGTCAATACCCGCGAAAGGCTCATCTAATAAGATAAATTTTGGATCCACAGCAAGGGCCCTCGCAATTTCTGTTCGTCTCCTTTCACCTCCGCTTAAGACATCGCCATTGCTTTTACGCACATGGTTCAGGTTGAATTCAAGAATTAAAGTTTCCAGTTTTTCCTTTTGCTCCGCTTTGGAAAGCTTTGTCATTTCAAGAACTGCGGCAATATTATCTTCCACGGTTAATTTTCTGAAAACACTTGCTTCCTGCGGTAAATAGCCAAGACCCATTTTTGCCCTTTTATACATGGGCAATTTGGTAATATTTATGTCATTCAAAAAGACACTACCGTCATCCGGCTTTACCAATCCAACTACCTGGTAAAATGAAGTCGTCTTACCGGCGCCGTTTGGCCCAAGAAGACCTACAATTTCACCCTGCCCAACCTGGAAAGAAACTTTATTGGTAACAGTTCGTTTACCATAAATTTTAGTCAGGTCTTTGGCATATATTGTCTGGTTCAATAGAAAATTATTTAAACAAAAATAAGCGAATGATTATTAAAACTTTGCAAACATGTATTTACAGGTAGTTGAAGCCATTATACCAGTAAACTAATACCCAATTTCATTAACGGGTAGATTCTGCCAAAAGTGATGCAATATGAACTTTACCAATTCGTTGATGTTAATGCTTTACAACTTATTTTTGCATCTATTTTAATAAAATGAAAGTAACCGATCATATTAAAGAAGAGAAGGATCTTATAGTTTCTTTTGAAATACTGCCTCCGCTGAAGGGTAAAACTATCGAATCAATATATAATCATCTTGACCCCTTAATGGAATTTAATCCGGCATTCATTAACGTAACATACCACCGAAGTGAACAGGTTTTCAAAAAGAAAGCAGATGGAACTTTTGAAAAAGTAGAAGTAAGAAAAAGGCCCGGTACGGTTGGAATTTGTGCAGCTATAATGAACCATTATAAAATTGATGCCGTGCCTCATTTAATTTGTGGGGGCTTTAATGTTCAGGAAACTGAAAATGCATTAATTGATCTTGCCTTTCTGGGTATTGATAACGTTTTAGTATTACGAGGTGACGCTGCCAAAAATGAAACGGTTTTTGAACCGGAAAAACATGGCCATGCATATGCCGTGGACCTCCTTAAACAAGCCGTTAATCTTAATAATGGAATTTACCTTGAGGAGGATATAAGGGACGGATATAAAACAAAATTTTGTATTGGCGTCGCGGGTTATCCGGAAAAACATTTTGAAGCACCAAATATGGAAAGCGATCTGCGATACCTGAAATCAAAAGTTGATGCAGGCGCAGATTATATAACTACGCAGATGTTTTTTGATAACAAAAAATATTTTGAATTCGTAAGGAAATGCCGGGAAATGGGTATTCTTGTTCCCATTATTCCGGGCATGAAACCAATAACTTCAAAAAAACAGCTAACTGTGCTGCCTCGTACATTTCATGTAGATATCCCCACAGAACTCAGCAATGAGATTCTTAAGTGTAAAACAGATGGGGATGTAGAAATAGTTGGAACCGAGTGGCTGCTTAATCAATCACGCGAACTAAAAAAAGCAGGTGTGCCCGTGCTTCATTATTATACTTTGGGGAAACCGCAAGTAATTGCAAATGCTGTTAAAGATTTAATTTGATTTTTTCAATAGCCCTGATTAAAAAATAATCAAAGATTTCAAGGCCTGAAATTTTATTCTCTTTTTTAAGCTTTTCATACCCCATCCCTGAACCAGTTTGATCTATACCCAAAATATATTTTATTTGAATATTTAATGCCAAATGAAAATGAATTACAGTATCGATTGAAATACTTTTTCATTGATCCTGATCGGATATTTTCGCTTAAGTTCCTCAATCCATTTCTTTTCCAAATAGTTTTGATAATCATTGATAACCAGACCGCGGGCATCTTCAAAACTTCGTTGCTGACCGGCGGGGTAAATTTTTAGGATATAGGCAAAGACGGCAGTTCCATCTCCACTGTTTATAACCGGGTTCGTGATTAATCCAGGAATAAAAATTGTTGTTGAATTTACAGGGATCTGGCTCAATTCTACCCTTGCAGAATCTGTTTGTATTTCACCGTTCCCATTCATCAATTTTTTCCATTCCCTGTTTTCATTAATTTCTTCAATAGCCTTTCTTGCCACCGTTTCTTTAGCGCATGAAAATAAAACAGCATCTGCACTTGCGCCCCAGGTGTATTTACTCTTGTGATCGTTATAATAGTTTCTAAGCCCCACACTATCGGTGGCGGCCTTTGACCACACTTCTCTTTGCATCACTTCAAATAGCATATTTCCTTCATTAAATTCCTTCATTTGGTATCTGAAATCCGGGTCAAATTCCTCCAACCTTTTTTTATAATTTTCAATAGCCGTCAGGGAAACATATTTGTTTAAAAGCTCAGGATATGATAGGTCAGGTTTAGCCCCATTCTGTCTGTTTACAGTTTTGACATAATTGAGCCAATCTCCAACTCTGATTTTGGCATTGTTAAAAGAGAATAGGGCTGTGTTCTCATTTAGATATCCTGATTTTATTTTCTTATTTGAAATAGCAAATGAGTCAGTAATCTTCCACAACAAGTTCTCCTTAATTGCATTATTTTTTCTATACCCTGTTTTTCGCAGTATGTGCTTCAGGAATAAATCCTTTGCTAACTTAATTCGGCTGTCATTAAGAACTTCCTGCTTTAGTTTATAAATAAAAGCTGTGCTATCTATATTTGCGGGAACAGGGGATCTCGAAAGCCGTTTAATGATGTGATATCCAAATTCAGTCAGGAAAGGAGCAGATATATCACTATCGGTTTTCAAAGAAAAAGCAACCGTTTCAAATGCCCCATCAAATTTGGCCACTCCGAATTCCGGCATTATTCCCCCATTCATATAAGTTCCGCGATCGTTACTGTATTTTTTTGCCAGTTCGCCAAAGTCAGCTCCCGATTTTAATGTTTTGTAAACCGAATCGGCCAATTGCTTTGCGTGATCTCTCATGCTAATATTCCCGGCAGGCACCGCAAATAAAATTTGGGCTGCTTTAATTGTACCAACAGCAGGTCTCTCCTCCTCAATTTTAAAAATGTGCCATCCTTTTTCTGATCGGAATGGCTTGCTAACCTGCCCCGGATTCAGACTGTAAACAAGATTTTCAAAATCATATGGCAGCGTGAATACGGTAATCCAGCCAAGGTCATTTCCCTTAACCGGAGCAATTTTTTCTTTGATTTCTGAAAGTATATCCGTGTAATCGGTACCGCCCTTTTTAAGTTCCCGATAGGTTTCGTTGATTGCCTGGTAGAGCTTAAGCGTGTCCCCAGGTGTCATTTTATCATTAATGGATACATAGAAATGCTGGACATGAATATCTTTTTGACTATGGATAAATGCCTGATTTATGAGTGTATCTACCTCCTTGTTATCTTTTAAATAACTATCCTCTATTTGGGTACGAAAATTTTTGAGGTCCGACTTTAAGGAAGCAAGCGTATCAAGGTGCATGTCTTTAGCAGCCTGCGCTTTTAATTTAAATAGAGTATATAAATTAAGGTAGTCTCTCTTAGCCTGGTCATTATTACTTGCTACATTCTTATTTTTATTATACGCCTGCAGGAACTCTTCTTTACTTACTGTGTGGTTGCCATATGTAAAAAGCGTCTGGCTAAAGCTGAATGTAAAAAATAATGCAAAAGCAAATAACAAAAATATTTTTTTCATAGAAAATTGTTTTGAAAACAAATTCTTTTTTTAACTAAACGAATATTCCTTTTTTTATTAGCGAAGATTTTCATTGAATCATTTGGCATTGATATTCTCACCTGAAGAGGCTTTATGACTGATTTTCATTTGAAGAACATCATCCAGTTGTTGCCAGGTTAATTTCTTTGCGATAATTCGCTTATCCTTATCCAATAAATACAGTGTTGGAGTCTGGATCACATCATACAATTGTTTATATGAAGGTTGTTTTAAATCTTCTTCCTTTTTCTTTTGTTCATCAGTTTGGTAAACGTTTATCCAATCTTTAAGATTGTTTTTATTCATAAATTCTTTCCACTTTGTTTGCTCTTTCGTTTCGGAAAGAACCCCATAGATTTTCACCCCTTCTTTTTTCCAGGTTGCCTGGTATATAGAATCAAGGTGTGGTAATTCTTCACGGCAATGGCTACAGGTAGGGTCCCAAAAACATACGATAGTATAAGGGGCATTCACACTGTAAAGGGGAATGGAAACGCCAGATGAATCGACCATTTCCAGGTTGGCAGCCTGCTCGCCAATAAGGTTGGACATTAGCATGTATGCCCGGTTTGAAATAGTTGTCAGCTGTTTTTCATTTAACCAGGATGAGATTCCTTTAGAATGATATTTTTCAAACAGATGCACAAAAACCGCATCCTGTCCCATGTACTTAGGGTAAATATATTCATCAGTGAACCAGTTGAGCAAGAACTTATACATTTCCGGCGCTGTCCTCGCTTTTAGTAATAAATAATCCGATTCCGCAATTATGGAATCTGGTGCCGGCGAAAGAACTTCCCTGAAATATCTTTGAAGTTTAGGTAAAAAGAAGGGCGTCCTGATTATACGGTCATCCATAAATGTAATGCCATCCCAATAATGTTGTTTATAATAACGATAGTTATTTAAGGTGTCTTCTCTTAATACTGGCTTCTGCATCAGAACTTTTGGTTCCTTCATGCCGTTAAACACAGTAGCCAGCATTGATTCGGGATACTTTTGGTTAATATCCTCACGGTAATCGTTTAATTCCTTATTCAGATCATTGTATTTTTTTTCATGCAAGAGGCTGTCTTCTTTCGTTTTTGAATTTTTGAAAGCCGCCATTTCATTTTGCAAAAGACTGCCTTTTTCGGCTACAAATTTCTGGTATTGCTGAAATAGATTGTTTTCCCTAGATCCGGTTACAATGGTTTTATTGATAAGATCCAAGGTATCTGCTTTGATGTTTATTACCTGTTCGGAATCCACTAAGAAATCAACCATTTTATTTTTTCCCGGAAAGACAATAGAATACACACCGGGCAGGAGTTTTTCGTTTTTTTCAAAAACAGCTATGCCCCTTTCGCTAATAATTGCTGAATCCTCAATATTAATATTTTTCCCATAATAATATGTCAGGTAGGCTAACCCATTATTGTAGCTGGGAGTCTGTAAAGTGACCTTAAAACTCTGTGCAAGGGAAGTGGAGGATACCGATATAAAAATAGCAACGCTAAAAAATAGTTTCATTGATTTTCGGATAGAAGCAAAAATATTTAAATAAATTATTAACCAATAATGATGCAAAATACTTAACATTTTAGTGCAAATTCAATTAACGTCATATTCCTACAGTATTTTTACTTCCTTTAATAAGAATGAAAAGAAAAAAGATTTTACTTGAAAATGTTGCCGTTACCGCTTATGCTGCTGAAGGCAAAGCTCTCGGCCGAATAGATGGAAAAGTTATTTTTATTGAAGGGGCTGTGCCAGGTGACGTAGTGGATGTACTTATAACTCGTAACAAAAAAGATTGGGCTGAGGGCAAAGCGATTTCCATAAAAGAACTGAGCAAAGAAAGGGTGGAACCATTTTGTATCCATTTTGGAATATGCGGTGGTTGTAAATGGCAAATGCTTCCCTACTTCAAACAACTCGAATACAAACAGCAGGAAGTTATTGATGCCTTCAAAAGAATTGGAAAACTTGCAGACATAAATATGCTGCCGATTATAGGATCAGAACAAACCACTCAGTACAGAAACAAACTTGAGTTCACTTTCAGCAACAAAAAATTTCTGACTCCTATTCAATTGGAAAGCGTGGCTGATGATGCATGGCCGGGTGGTGCCTTGGGTTATCATGTTCCCCGACTGTATGATAAGATCATAGATATCAATGAGTGCTGGCTAATGGATAATGTAAACAATGTGATAAGAAATGCCTTACGGGATTTTTCCCTGGCAAATAACTACAGCTATTATGATATAAAGGAACATAAAGGCTGGCTGCGAAATGTTATCATTAGAAAATCAACAACAGGAGAACTCATGGTTAACCTGGTTTTTGGATATGATGATAAAAAAGAAAGAGAAAAAACCTGTAATCATTTATTAGAAAGGGTTCCTACTATCACAACATTATTGTATACCATAAATTCAAAATGGAATGATACTATTTATGATATTGAAACTAATATCGTCAAGGGAAAAGGTTATATAATTGAAAAGCTGATAGATTTCAGCTTTATAATTTCTCCAAAATCATTCTTTCAAACCAATACGAAACAGGCAGAAAAACTTTACTCGGTCGTAAAAGGTTTTGCTGGTTTGAAGGGAAATGAAATTATTTACGATCTATATTGTGGAACCGGAAGTATCGGCATTTTTTTAAGCCAGCCTTCAAAAAAAATAATTGGTGTAGATGTTATTGAAGACGCGATAAAGGATGCAAAGGAGAATGCTGCTCTTAACAAACTTGAACATGCATCCTTCTTTTGTGGTGATGTAATTGAGATATGTAATGACACATTTTTTAAGCTTCATGGCCACCCTGATATTATAATTGTTGATCCTCCAAGGGCAGGCCTGCATGCAAAACTTATTCAAAAGATCATTGAAATCTTACCTGAAAAATTAATTTATGTAAGTTGCAATGTTGCGACACAGGCCCGGGATCTTCAAATATTGAGTGAAAAGTATTCCGTTGAAAAATTACAGGCGGTGGATATGTTTCCGCATACACATCACATTGAATGCGTGGCATCATTAAAGTTGAAATAACTGCTGTTTCATATATACGCCAGAAGCATCTTATTATTCTTTCATCCTGTTCACAGTCATTTTATTCTCTTCCGATCAAATAATGGAAGGTTGCATAAACTTTATTTTAGCTTTTTACCTACCTCATTCTTGCCATTATAATGCGAAATCAGCGAAGTAATATTCCCTTCTGCATCTTTTGAAAACTCAATTCTTGCATTAATAATTTCCAGATAAAAGTCTGTTTCATCTTGTGGGAACAAAGGAGATTTAGGAAGATTGCCCGCTGGTGCTTCTATTTGTAAAGTATTATTTTCTAAAGTAATAAACGCATGATGCTTTTTATCAAACACATATTCGCCAACATATCTTTTCAAGACAGAATCAGCCAATTTTATTTCGGTACGAATATGGATCAACTCATAGGGTTTATGAAAAAGAATTGCCGAAAGATTTGCATCGATATCTGTTAATCCTTCACCAAAATACCCTTCATTATTTAATAAAATAATTATCGCTTCTTCATCAGGATAAAAAGTAACGTCAGCCATAAAACCTGGCAGTCCGCCACCATGTGAAATTGATTTTTTTCCAAATAATGAATCTATAAACCACCCATAACCATAATGTTCCAAATGCGGTGATAATGCGGCTTTCCACGAATCTGCTGAAAGTATCTCTTTGTTTGCAAATGCTTTCATCCATTTATACATATCGCCCGTTGTGCTGAAAATACCACCTGCAGCATATGTAACCGTAGAATCCCATCGCTGCGCTATTAACTGTTCCGAATCATTTAATATTTTATAACCAATTGCCATATTTGTATCTTTTGAATCCTTGAAATCAAATAGTGAATGTGTCATTTGCAAAGGAGTAAAAATTATATCCCTTATGTTTTCTTCATAAGATTTTCCAGTTACCTTTCCAATAATTAATCCAAGTAAATAATAACCTGAATTATCATAAGCGAATTGGGTTCCCGGTCTAAAATCAAGTGAATGTTTAAACATTATATCCAATACCAATTGTTTGTTAACTGGATTACAAACAATCGCAGAATCATTGTCATCAATACCATTTGTATAATTATAAATGCCTGATGTATGTGTCAATAAATTTTCCAGCGTTATCTTATTTGCATTTTTGAATTCAGGAAAATATTTGCTAAGTTTATCCTGTATAGAAAGTTTCCCTTCTTCCTGTAATTTTAAAATAACAGTTGAAGTGAATTGTTTAGTCACAGAACCGATCTGAAAAATTGAATTGGAATCATTGAGCGACTTAGATGCAAAATTTTTATAGCCATAACTTTTCTGCAATAAAATCTTCCCTTTTTCTGCAATGAGAACAGAACCATTGAACTTGTAAATCTTACGTGCTGAAACCAGGTATTCATCAAGTTTTTGGGGAATGGAATCAGCTTGCTGCTGCGCTTTTAAAAGAAAAAAGCTTGCTGAAAAAATAATGAAAGACGGAATGGATTTGAAATTGTTCATGTACGTTTTTATTTTATTATCCAAAGCTGCTTTTACCCTGCGAGTAAATCTGCACAAGAATTTCATTAAGGTTAGTAAAATTACTTTGAAATCTTTTTTATTTTTGACCTAAAACCCCTGGGTAATTCTTATCCCTGGCGTTACCCCTTTAAAGAAATTATTAAAATAAATAGAAGGTTCAATGGTGGTTTTTAATAATTTCAACTTACCGGCGCCAAACCTAAAAGTATTTTTCTCAAAGAAGTCTCCATTTCTGTTTATAAGATATCCTAAAGAAAATACGGTGCTGAAAGAAAAATCTTTCCTGGGATCGTGGTCGGTCGTGCCGCCCTGCCCATAAGTAAATGTTAGAAAATCATTTCGGTAAGTACGCAATTTACCGCTGCTATCTTTTGCAAATAAGAAATGCGGTTCCCATAATAATCCGGGTTCCCATTTGTATGTCCTTTCTCGATTGGCTAAAACAAGCTTGGTGCCTATGCTAAAAGAAGGAACGAAATAATTCTTATAATTCTGAACATTAACGGTTGCAAAGCCTTCTAAATAATCTCCATTTCCCCCAGAGGTAAATCCCTTCGGCTGATCTGCGGAAATAGTTTTGTCCTTTTCAAGATAGTGAGAGCCACTACCCAAAATTAAGGGCCACTTTGTATTTACATTATTTTGAACTGCTGCAATCTTCTCAGTTAAAGTACCGCCCATATATCCCGCTAATTCCCCTAAATTATTCAGATAAAATAACAGGTGGAAATAACGAGGATGGGTAAGGCTAATTTTTTGTGATGGTTTGGGAGGGTTCGGAATAATTCCGATGATATTTATAGTATCCTGGCTTATTTTCAGTGAGGAAGGTTCTCCGTTGTTCAAAAGGTAATTATCACCTTTGGGTTGAAATTGTTGAAGCCTTACTTTTTTTCTGCCTTTGGCATCGGTTACATAATCAATCCGCTTTGAAGTATAGGGATCCAACAGCGAATCTTTAAGCGGGGTAATATCGTTCACAAATACTTTAAGCAGAGAATCGATATTTGATATACGGTGAAGATCTGTTATATCTGTAAGTTCTATTTGCAGTTTATTTCCTTTTCCAAGGTCAAAATAAAATCGCCTGTTCATAATTATGTTGGAAGGAATTTCAAAAGCATCGTCTGTTTTACTTTTTGATTGAGCAAAAAGATCTGGAAGGATGCTTATAAAAAGCATCGAAACAATAATTACTTTTTTCATTTTATTTTAGTTTGGAGTTGTACTTGTTTTGATAGTTATTATCCTGGATGTTCTGGATGCAACCGAAGAATTAATAAACACTTCCTGGTTGCCAAACTTCATTTGAAAAGAATGTCTATCTGAATTCCTTGCCATTACTGGTTCTGCTATAATAGGATCACCCAATTCGTTTATATGAACTACTGGTAATTTCTTCTTTTGAGGAAGATGTATTACAGTACTTGAAATTGAATCAATTGGCTGCAAAGAATTGACTGTTGTTTGAATTGCTAAATCATTATCATTCCTTTCCCTGCTCTCAATTTCTTTCGCAAACTCATTAATTATAGCAACATGATTTTTCGGATAGGTTTTATTCAACAGCGCTTTATCTTTTTCTTTTGCCGGAGAAACATTATTATTATTTTTTACAAGGATATTCCTATCATCAGTGGCAGGTTTTAAAATAATTTCATTAGGATTTATTGCAGGTTTTTTAGTCTTTACAACTTTTGTATCGAAAGTCCGTTGCATTAATAAAGGAATAATAATTATAAAAAATAATATGGAAGCAGCAGCCCAATACCAAATAACTTTTTTCTTACCGGCACTTCCCCGCAACCTGCCATGAAGCTTATGCCACGAAGCCTCTTTGTTAAATGATTCACCAGTCACATTGTCTAATTCATCCAATTTACTTTTCCAGTGAAACTCTTTATTGTGTTCTTCGTTTATCATATTCTCCATCTATTTGTAATAATATTTTTTGTAACAAAATCTTTGCTTTACTTAATTGAGATTTGGATGTTCCTTCCGCAATGCCTAGCTTTTTTGCGATCTCATGGTGCGGCATCCCTTCCACTACGTGCAGGTTAAAAACCGTTCGGTAACCAACAGGTAGCTGAACAATTAAATTAAAAATTTCACCTGCCGATAATTTATCAAGAGCATCCTCCTGCAATGAAATTTCTTCAACGGTAGCTTCTGTTACAATACTGAATACATTTTTCTTACGCAAAAACATCAGGCATTCATTTATCATAATTTTCTTTAGCCACATGTACAAAGCCGCATCTCCCAGGTAATTAAATCCACTTATTTTTTTAAAGAACTTATAAAATCCATCGAGTAATAATTCCTCTGCATCTTCCTCATTCTTTACATACCGCCTGCATATTATCAGCATTTTTTCGGCCCACTGATCAAACAGGTATTTTTGTGCAGCAGCACTTCCCTGTTTAGCCTCCTTAATCAGATCTGATGTATCCATGTAAAAACCTACATTGTTAGAATGATTTATAAAAGTATAAATGCCTTTTGCAAAAGAAAGGTTGCCTGCATAAGAAATTCAAATTAAATATTTTCTTCAAAAGTTATAAATGCAAAAAGCCATCTTCGAAAAAAGATGGCTTTCATAAAAAAGTTAATTCTAATTTATACTGCACTCATTTCTGCAATTTTTGCCCTTACTTTTCCTTCAAGCTCACTGGCAAGTTCGGGGTTATCTACCAAAAGCTGCTTTACAGAATCGCGTCCCTGGCCCAGTTTTGTTGAATCGTAGCTAAACCAGCTTCCGCTTTTTTGAATTATACCCATTTCAACACCCATATCAATAATTTCCCCTGTTTTTGAAATACCGCTACCAAAAATAATGTCAAATTCTGCAACGCGGAAAGGAGGGGCCACTTTATTTTTAACCACTTTTACTTTTACATGGTTTCCAATAGATTCATCACCATCTTTGATTTGTGCCATACGGCGAATATCCAACCGGACAGATGCATAAAATTTCAATGCATTTCCGCCCGTTGTAGTTTCAGGATTTCCAAACATAACACCTATTTTTTCTCTCAACTGGTTAATAAAAATGCAGCAACAGTTGGTTTTACTGATAGTGGCCGTTAATTTTCTAAGCGCCTGGCTCATCAGCCTTGCCTGCATGCCCATTTTACTATCTCCCATCTCACCTTCCAGCTCGCTCTTTGGCACAAGAGCAGCAACAGAATCTATTACCACTACATCTAGTGCACCTGAAAGTATCAGCCTGTCAGCAATTTCTAATCCCTGCTCTCCATAATCAGGCTGACTGATCAACAGATTATCAACATCAACGCCGAGCCTTTTTGCATAAGCACTGTCAAAAGCGTGTTCGGCATCAATAATGGCGCACATTCCACCCTTTTTTTGAGCCTCTGCAATTACATGAATGGCTAATGTTGTTTTACCGGAAGATTCAGGGCCATAGATTTCGACAACTCTTCCTTTAGGTAATCCTCCTATTCCTAATGCCACGTCCAGACCAATAGAGCCGGTAGAAATTACCGCCTGTGGCTCTTGTGAACGCTCGTTCATCATCATTACACTTCCCTTTCCAAAATCTTTATCTATTTTATCAATAGTAAGGCGAAGCGCTTTTAATTTCTCGGAATTTTTTTCAACATTTTTTTCTGTAGTAGCCATAATTATCTTTTTTGAATTATTGTATTTCTGTAAAGTTATTTGTTAGGCGAAGATATATATTTTTAAATTATAAACACTAATTTTTTTAGTATCCACTGACAAATAAGTTAGTAAGTCTTGGAAAGGAATAATGATAAACCTATGGATTAATAGGAATTTGTGCGCCTAGGTTAATAATGAGAGTTATCAGGAAGCTATCAAAAAATATTTCAGTTTTGCTGAAAATATCTGGAAAAACATTTTTTGATATAAATTGAGGAAATTTCAAAACCTCAATTTCTTTATAATATTGCAAAGTCTTTTCTGAGCAAATTTTGAAGGAATTATTTTTAATAGTTTCACTAATAATCTAAATATTTTTCATAATTAAATTAAACAACTATGCAATGGCAGGGAAGAAGAGAGAGCGATAATGTAGATGACCGCAGGGGCATTACCGGCGGCCATGTAGCGATAGGAGGTGGAGTTATTGGGCTCATTTTTATACTGGCGAGGTTTTTCCTCGGTGGTGGTGACGTGAATCAATTACAGCAGGATCTGCAGCAACAACCACCACAACAGCAGGAAATGACTGCAGAACAAAAAGCGGCTGACGATAAGGAATCCCAATTTGTAAGAGTTGTATTAGCAGATACCGAAGATGTATGGACCAAAATTTTTGGAGATATGGGGAAAACTTATACCAAGCCTACCCTGGTTCTTTTTCGTGATGCTACAACCTCTGCATGTGGAAATGCAAGTTCTTCGACAGGACCATTTTATTGCCCGATGGACCATGACGTATATATAGACCTTTCCTTTGCACAGGAACTGAACCAGCGTTTTGGCGCGTCAGGAGATTTTGCAATGGCTTACGTCGTTGCTCATGAAGTTGGTCATCATATTCAATATCTGCTTGGCACTACTCAAAAAATGCAAAATCTTCAACAGCAGTTAAGCGAAACGGAATACAATAAATACTCTGTTCGCCTGGAATTACAAGCTGATTTTTATGCCGGTGTATGGGCTCATTACGACCAACAAATGAAAAATGTTATTGATCCTAATGATATTGCTGAAGCCCTGAATGCAGCCAATGCTATCGGAGATGACCGCCTTCAAAAAGAAGCTACAGGCACTATAACGCCTGATGCATTTACGCACGGAACCTCGGCTCAGAGGAGGTATTGGTTCAAGAAAGGTTATGATACCGGAGATCTCAGCCAGGGAGATACTTTTTCAGCTACTGATTTATAACTTTCGTTATTTTGTAATGATCTCCTGAAAGTTTAAATTAATAAAGGAAATTTGCAATTTGGGTAAAGAAGAAACCAAATATAAGCAACAGGAAATTACCTAATCACCTTTATTAACTTTCTGCACTCTTTTCCTTATCCTTTTTTCTTGCGGACGGTTTTGTAACTTCCTCATCCATATTTGCATTTTTAACACTCAGTTGGAATTTGGTGTTGAGGCTAATTTCGAAATTATTTTCATTAATGATCTGTTTAGCTAAATCATCTTCTAAAATAACTGATGCCAAATGCATTGCAAGAGTGGATCCGCTTATTACATTTCCAACTTTGCCATCAGTAAATTCAATAGTAAATTTATATCCCGCTTTCCGGCCGGTACCAGCTCTTTCAAAATCAACCCTGTTAAGATCCAGAACCTGCGGTCTGGACGAAGATTTTTTCATTAAAATTCTGATAATAGGAAGATATTTTTTCCAGATGTGGTTGTACATGAAAGAAGACTAATTTTATTTGTTGCTTAATAACAATATCCGGAAAAAACCGGTAACCCGGTGTAAATATAGGTCAACCGAAATCCGTATAAAATTAGTGTAATTTTTTTTCCTGTTTAGAATTTTTAAATATCCTAACCTGAATTCTGATCATTTCTGATCTTTTGAAGAAATTTAATCATATGAAAGTGCATAAAAAAACTCCCGGCAAATAAATAGCCAGGAGCCTCCTGATTAAAAACTACACACACTTATCTTAAATTCATTATAATTATTAAATTGAATAGAATATAACCAAACCTTTCAATCATTATTCAAAAATATTGTTTTATCTAAGTTTGGTAATTTTTTTCAAACAAAAGCTCTTCATTTAGTAAATGGTAGCAAATACTTATCAAATGGTTATTGAATATTTTCTGCATCAATCATCATAAAACAGGCGGCATCATCATAAATATATATTCTAACTGCATATAGTATTTACTAAATTTGTTATAAGTTTCAACTTTCAAGCTGAATGGCATTAATAGAACTTAAACTACCAAAATCACTTTCCAGGGCCTTAAATATTCCCATTAGCTCCCCAAGGAGGCAGCAATTGAGAGTTTTAGTAAAATTGTTGAGAAAATCCCGCTTTACTGAATTTGGACAAAAGTATCTTTTTGATGAAATTCTTTTAAGCAGACATCCCGGCAAATCATTTCAACAGGTAGTACCCACTTATGATTACAGCAAAATTTTTCACGAATGGTGGTACAAAGCTCTTGACGGCAAGCCTGACGTTTGCTGGCCGGGAGTAATTAAGTTTTTCGCCTTAAGCAGCGGTACAAGCGAGGCATCCAGCAAATACATTCCAATTACCAAAGAACTTATCAGAGCCAATACCATCACAAGTATCCGGCAGCTTATAAGTCTTGCTTCCTATACAAATGTACCAAAGGCTTCTGTTGGCAAGGGATGGTTGATGCTCGGCGGTAGTACTCATTTGCAAAAATCAGCAACATATTATGCTGGTGACCTGAGTGGTATACAGGCAAAAAATATTCCTTTCTGGTTCCAGGGAATGTATAAACCGGGAAGAAAGATCGCAAAGAATACAGATTGGTCAAAGAAACTCGAAGAAATTGTTGAAAAAGCGCCTCAGTGGGATATTGCTTTTTTGGTAGGTGTTCCTGCCTGGGTGCAACTTTGTATGGAGAAGGTTATAGAGCGTTATCACCTGAAAAATATTCATGAAATATGGCCAAACCTGGCATTCTACGTCCATGGTGGAGTAGCGTTGGAGCCATATAAAAAAGGCTTCAACAGATTGCTTGGCAAGCCAATTACCTACATAGAAACCTACCTCGCAAGTGAAGGGTTTTTAGCCTATCAAAATCGGCAGGATGCTAAGGGAATGCGTTTGGCAATTAGCAATAATATTTTTTTTGAATTTGTTCCATTCGATGACAAAAATTTTGATATTGAAGGCAACATCGTTGAAAATCCGGAAACGCTGATGATTCATGAAGTGGAAGAAGACAGGAATTATGCAATATTGATTAGTACTAACGCAGGAACATGGCGGTACTTGATCGGAGATACTATCAAATTTGTAGATAAAGATAAGTGTGAGATCATAATCACCGGCCGTACAAAGCACTTTTTAAGCCTTGTTGGAGAACACCTGAGTGTAGATAATATGAACAAGGCGATCGAACTTGTGAGTGAAGAGCTTAATATTTCAATCGGGGAATTTACCGTTGCCGGAATGCCCTATGGAAATTTTTATGCACATCATTGGTTTATAGCAACAGATGACCGCGTGAATTCGGAAAAATTAAAAATCATGATTGATGAAAAACTCAAGGAACTCAATGATGATTATGAGGTGGAAAGAAAACATGCTCTTAAGGCGGTCATCGTGGACGTGCTCAGTGAAAAGACATTTATGAATTTTATGAAAGCAAAGGGTAAAGTAGGCGGTCAGCATAAGTTTCCAAGGGTTCTAAAGGGTAAAATGTTGGATGACTGGCTCAAATTCCTAGTGGGAGAAAAAGTCTGATTTTTGCATATAATCAGCAATAATTTTCGTAATATTTTTTGATAAAGGTTATTTTTACCTCCTTCGGTTTTATTATTAATAATATAAATACTTCGCCTGTAAATGGTAGATGTTATTGAAGCAATGCTCAAGGGCCTGGCAATGGGCCTTTTACTGGTAATTTCTGTGGGACCGGTAATTTTTACCATAATCAAACAAAGCATCAACAATGGAAAGGAAGGAGGCTTTAGCTTTGTAATTGGTGTATGGGTCAGTGATTTTATATTGATAGTTCTCAGTAATGTTTTTTCTGAATTGGTAACCCATCTTCTTGATTTTGAAAAACCAATAGGAATAGCAGGCAGTATTTTTCTCTTAGGTATGGGTGTTTATTATTTATTTTTTAAGAAAGTCCCCCTTCATCCTGAAGATATTTCAGCGGCGCCTTTGAAAGCCAGTGATCATGCACATATTGTGCTTCAGGGATTTTTGTTGAACACTCTAAATCCTGCGGTGATGGCTTTTTGGCTTACTGCGTCAACAGCTATAGCAATAACGCATACAATAAAAGAGCGGATAATTATTTTTGCTACTACCTTGCTTATTAATATGTCGGCTGACGTAGCAAAAGTGACTCTGGCAGGTAAATTGAGATCGAAACTGACCGTGAAAAACATAAGATTGATCAATAAGGCAGCGGGTTTGATTTTACTCATTTTTGGAACTGTGCTTCTCACCGGGGTTCTATTCTTTGTCAAAAAACATTTGAGAACATGAAATTACTCTTCGCCCTGGGCATTAGTCTTCTGATATATTTATCAGGGCAGTCACAGCCTTCGCCTTCAGATTTACTTGTTTTAAAAAAACATGAAAGAACTATAAAATCCTATTTCCCGGGTGATGAAATATTTTTTAATACAGCAAGCGGTAATTATTATGGTTATATTAAATCAATAAAAAATGATTCATTATTTATTGTTCAATATGATATAAGGCAAATACAAACAAGTCTTGGTGTATATATCCTTGATACAATTACTTCATACAGTTTTGCTGTAAATTATAAGGAAATAATAAGCTTAGGCAAAAACAATCAAAAACATTTTGACTGGTCTGCCTCCGGCGGAGCGCTGTTTGGCGGAGGTATAATCCTGACCACGGTCGGATTAGGAACATGGATATTTACAAAACCCAATACTCAATACTATGCCAGCCCTTACCTGGTGGGCGGTGGAGCGCTATTAGCAGGAATTGGTTACTTGCTGTTGAAATCAAAAAGTAAAAGCCAGTTAATTGGAAAAAAATATTCCCTGGAATATATTCAGGTTAAATAAAGAATAATTTGAGTAATCAGGCAAATAAAAAAAGGACTTTACCGGTAAGGATATTTCGTAGAATCATTAAGATTGCAATATTCGGTTTCCTTTTGTCCCTATTCTATATTCTTTTTTGCAAATGGGTAGACCCTCCTATCACAATTACCCAACTCGGAAGCCTTATTGAAGGCCATGGCCTCAAAAGAAAATATGTAACCATGGATGAAATGAGCCCCAACATAAAACTTGCAGTTATGGCCGGCGAGGATCAATTATTCCCGGATCATAATGGTTTCGATTTTAAGAGTATTCAAAAAGCAATGAAACATAATCAAAAAAGTAAATCATTGCGAGGAGCCAGCACAATCAGCCAGCAGGTTGCAAAAAATGTCTTTCTATGGCAGCATGGGGGCTATTTCCGCAAGGGGCTTGAAGTGTATTTTACCTTTATGATTGAAACATTTTGGAGTAAAAAGCGCATTTTGGAAATGTACCTTAATGTAGCTGAAATGGGGGAAGGGATTTTTGGTGTTGAGGCTGCCTCGGAGAAGTATTTTCATAAGCATTCGAAAGATTTATCACGAAAGGAGGCCGCTCTTTTAGCCGCATGTTTGCCAAATCCCAAGGGATATACCATTAAACCCTTGTCTGCTCATGTAGCCTCCCGGTACCCGTGGATTCTAAAACAAATGAACAACCTTGAAACTGACTCTGATATACTAGCTTTATTGAATTAATAATCCCGGATTAAATCTTAAATTCTTTATCAATAAAAATCCTGGCGTTTTCAAATCTTTCTGTATCGTTTCCACTGATATTTGCCCATGGTACTGATTGATTCACGAGAATGTCTTTATAAAAATGATATAACTTATTTCTGGTATATACGTCAGGATATTCCCTCAGATCATCCTGAACCCATGGTAAATCGGTATTACAAAGAAGATAGCCATCATAATGCCTTTCAGCAATGCGATTCAAGATCCAGCCATGGCATTTATTAAAAACATACTCACACCACACTTTCATTACATACATATCGGTATCAATAAACAAGGTATGAGGTATCAGGCTTGAGATATCAGGCGTCCTCTCGTTACCGGCCACGGGTGTCTCATTGCTGATTGCTGATACCCGATTACTAATATCTGATAATTGATACACGATATTTTCTTCCAAATCAATTTGTCCTTTTGCAATAGTTAGCAGATTTTCATAGGTGTAATCCTTACCATTTTTTTCAAGATATTCCCTAGCATACTCCGGTACCCAAAGAGTATTGTAATGAGCCGCGAGCTGCTTACACAGAGTGCTCTTTCCCGTAGATTCCGGGCCAATTACAACAAATTTCTTTATTGTTTCCATTCTTGTTTTTGTTCTGCCTGGGCTAAGTGTTCCTTAGCTCTCATAATCCATTCATGCAATCCCCAAAAGGCCATAATTAATAAGATTATATAATAAATACTGGTAAAAACATAATGCTTAACAAAATATAAGGGGATGGAAGCAATATTGGTTGAAATCCACCAATACCAGCTTTCAACCTTCTTCTTCGCCATAAGCCACATCCCGGTAAATGCGGTGCTGCTTGCAAAAGCATCAGCCCATGGTATAGCGCCCGGGGCAAAATCTTTTTTGAGAAAGGTTAATGCATAAAAGATTACCGCATAAAAAAATATGAAAAAAAGTAGGTGATGAAACCATTCTTTCAAATTTGACCTGGTGATTAAAACAATGTGGTGGTTTTGTTTGTTTTTTTTTGCCCACAATATCCAGCCATAAATACTCATTACGGTATAATAAAAGTTTACCGAGGCTTCGCCCAATAAACTTCCTTTAACGCTTATATAAACATAAATGATCGTATTGACTAACCCTACAGGATAAACGAGGATATTCTCCTTTCTGCTGTACCATACACTTGCTATCCCAAAGAATACTGCAAGGTATTCCAACAGGGTTGTCTGCTGTAAATCCAGTATAAACTGGCTGTAAATTTCTGAAGGACTCAAATAAACGGTTAATTACCAAAAGTAATTTAGAAAAAAATAAAAAAGGCATCGTATTAAGGATGCCTTAAATATCTCTTATAATAATCTATTAATCAGCTTCCGCTACAACTTCTTTCACCTCAGGAATCATTCGCTTCATCATGCCTTCTATTCCGGCCTTGAGGGTGATCATCGAGGAAGGACAACCGCTGCAACTTCCTTGCAACATAAGGTTCACTTTCCCATCTTCATAGCTTTTGAACTGAATAGCACCGCCATCCATTTCAACTGCCGGCTTTACATAATTTTCAAGTAATTCTTTGATTCGTTTTACAACATCACCGTCATCGGCGCTCACTTCATTTGAACTCGTTGATTTTCTTGATGCCAATTCTTCCTCATTAATGATAGTTTTGTCTTCTTCAAGGTATTCTTTTAAAAATTGCTTGATGGAAGGGATAACATCCTGCCAATCTTCAGTATCATTTGTTTTGGTGAGGGTGATGAAATTACTGGCAATAAATACAGATTTTATAAAAGGAAAACTAAACAGCTGCATAGCCAAAGGTGAAGCGGTAGCGCTTGCTTCGTCTTGAAAATCAATACTTTTACCTGGGTATAACAGTTTATTAGCAACAAATTTCATAGTCTCCGGGTTAGGAGTCATTTCAGTGTAAAGGCTGATAACTGTATTGCCTGTTTTAATCATATTAAAAATTTGAGTGTACAAAGTTAATAAGATTTGGGGGTAAAGAAGTACAATATATGTTAAGTAAACTTCACCTGTAAAGGATACAGCCTCACGAATACAATTAGATTTCAGATTAAAAACACATTTTGTTTACTCCACAATGCGCAATTTTGCGTAATTCAGCATGATTTTTTTCTCTCCATTGTGCTCGAACTTAACAGTCGCTACCGGATTATGTGCTGCCCCTTCCATTTTGACAACTTCCCCAAATCCAAACTTCTGGTGTTCTATTTTTTGCCCCGCCCGTAAATTAGAAGTATCGCTGGGTGCAAATCCTTCTGTTGGTATGTGTTCTTTTATTTTGATAACGCCCCGTGTTTCAAAATAAGCAGGCTTTTCTGATAATGGTTTTTGTTCGTTTCTGCTTTTATAAGTAAAACGGGAATTTTCATGTGCATTCCACTGGTTATTTTGATTATTACGCATATTTGCTCCAGCAAAGGACCTGTCAATGCGTTCTTCAGGCAATTCATCAATAAACCTGCTGGGGTCATTTTGTGTGAGATTTCCAAAACGATACCTTGTGTTAGCATAGGTAAGCCAAAGTTTTTTCCCTGCCCTGGTAACAGCTACGTAAAACAACCTCCTTTCTTCTTCTAACTCTTCTCGTGTATTTATTGCCATTGCATTTGGAAAAAGAGTCTCTTCAAGCCCTCCAACAAAAACAACGGGAAATTCCAAACCTTTTGCCGCATGAATGGTCATAAGTTTAACCACATCGCTTGCTCCTTTGTCTTCATCAGCATCTGTTAATAGGGTTATTTGTTGCAGGTAACTTCCCAGGCTTTTGTCAAGCAGCTCTCCGTCTTCTGTTGGCGTTTCAGTAAACTCTTTAATTGAATTCAATAATTCCTGGATATTTTCATACCTGGCAAGTCCTTCAGTTGTTTTATCATTAAACAGCTCCTTTACCAATCCGGTATTTTTACCCACAATAACTACCAGGTCGTATGCATTTTTCTTTTTTAGCTCACTTTGAAACATTTTAATCATAATAACAAAGTTGGAGATAATTTCAAGAGTTGATGCCCTGTAGCCAAATTCTCCCGCTCTGTCCAGCACATTCCACATGGAAATATTATTTTGATTTGCAAAAAGCACCGCTTTTTCCACAGTCGTTTTTCCAATTCCGCGGGCAGGAAAATTTATAATTCGTTTTAAAGCTTCTTCATCTCCGGGATTAAGGATAACCCTTAAATAACTCAGAAAATCCTTGATTTCTTTTCTTTGGTAAAAGCTTATTCCTCCATAAATTCTATAGGCAATGTTCATCCTTCTCAAACTTTCTTCGAAACTGCGGCTTTGGGCATTTGTCCGGTATAATATTGCAAAATCACTATTTTTAAAATGATTGCGCAACTTCTGTTCCTGGATTACATCAGCAACATATTTGCCTTCATCATTATCTGAAGCTGTTCGGACAAGTTTAATTTTTTCCCCTTCCTCATTAATGGTCCATAATTTTTTAGGAAGCTGGCTTTTGTTATTGGCTATTACGTTGTTGGCTACATGAAGTATACTTTGGGAACTCCGGTAATTTTGCTCCAACGTAACTATTTTAACCTCATCATAATCTTTCTGAAATTGTAAAATATTTTCAATTGTGGCTCCCCGGAAACTATAAATACTTTGAGCATCATCGCCTACCACGGCTACGTTTTCGTGCATGGCTCCAAGCAATTTAATGATCTGGTATTGTGCTGTATTTGTATCCTGGTACTCATCAATCATTATGTATTTAAATTTCCGCTGGTATTTGCTAAGGCTTTCCGGGTGGGTTCTGAGCAGTAAATAGAATTTTAAAAGGAGGTCGTCGAAATCCATCGCCCCGTTTTTAAAACACCGCTTACAATAAGCATCATAAATCCGGCCGGTCATTGGCCGGTTGGCTCTCATATCTTCCTGCTGGAGGCCATAATCATTAAGGTATTCTTCTGCTGTTATTAATGAATTTTTAGCGGACGAAATCCTGTTGTAAACTGTATTTGCTTTGTAATGTTTATCATCCAGGTTCAATTCATTCACAACAGTTTTTACCACGCTTTTTGCATCATCTGTATCGTAAATGGTAAAGTTTCTGGGATAGCCCAATTTATCTGCTTCTGCTCTCAGAATTCTTGCGAATACCGAGTGGAAGGTGCCTATGTAAATATTTCTTGCTTCATTATTACCAAGAATCTGCTCTACCCGATCTTTCATTTCCGCAGCCGCCTTGTTCGTAAATGTGAGGGCAAGAATATTGAATGGATCAATTCCGGTTGCCAAAAGATGAGCTATCCTGGTAGTTAGAACTTTCGTTTTTCCACTTCCGGCGCCGGCTACAATCATGATTGGGCCATCGCGGTGCAAAACGGCTTCTTTCTGTTGTTCATTTAATCCATCAAGGTAATTATGCATTGGGCAAAGTTAAAGAAACCCCGAGGGTTTTTTTAAAGCTCTATTAATGTACAAGAATATTTCCACGGGCTTTTGGAGTAAAGCTTTTATAAATCCATCCCTGATTAGTCAAATAGAAACCGCCCAGGGTTTCTAAATGTTTATTTAAAATAGCTGTATATTTTGATAGCGTATTTCAAATTGATTATTAGAACCTAGAAAACAATAATTCCAGTGTCTTTTACGTTATACTCTGTCCAATTTCTTGATGGAATGACAGATTAAACTCCCAGTTGTGAGGAGCCTAAAATAGGTTTGAAATTACGAACTGGAATTGTGGAATTTACTAAGGAAATAATAGGGTGGATATGCTATTGAATTCGAAGAGAGAAGTTATTATTTTAAAGTCCAATAAAAATTACAAAATTAAATGCTTCTAAAAATTGTCCTATGAAAAATGATTTTGGCAAAAAGAAATCTGCATTTTCCAGGTTTCTTGGCCGGCTTTCAAAAGGTTTTGTTGCCTTGTTTGAGTCCGGGAATAAGAAAGAATTTCAAAAATTAAAGGATTTTATATCTTCTTAACTGAAGAGATATTCCACATCTTCCTTGCTTAAGCCTTTCACGAAGGTTTGGTCATCAGAAATCAATTCTTTGGCGAGGGTGCGTTTACGCTCCTGAAGTTGCAAAATTTTATCTTCAATCGTGTCTTTGCAAATCATTCTATAAGCGAATATATTTTTTGTTTGCCCGATGCGGTGTGTTCTGTCTATTGCCTGCTGCTCCACCGCGGGATTCCACCAGGGATCTACAATATATACATAATCCGCTGCTGTTAAATTAAGTCCTACGCCTCCTGCTTTCAGCGAGATAAGAAATACCCTTGAATCTTCATTGGTTTGAAAATTCTGAATGGCCCGTTCTCTTTCCTGGGGTGCAGTACTTCCATCAAAATAATCAAAGGCAATATTATTTTCGACAAGTTTTTCTTTAATAAGAGCAAGCATTCCAAGAAACTGAGAAAATATAAGTGCCTTATGCTCTCCAATATTCTCAGTAAGTTCCCTGGTAAGTTCATCCAGCTTAATGGAGTGGTTAGGGTATTTTTCTTCTTCATTCAATATGGCAGGGCTATCACAAATCTGGCGGAGCTTCATAAGCCCTTGCAAAATGGTAAGCTGAGATTTATCGATACCTACACCTTCAATTACGCCCATTATTTTATCGCGATACGCATTTCTGTAAGTTTCGTAAACCTTTCGTTGTTCATCCTCCATTTCGCAAAAAAGTATTGTCTCGGTTTTTTCAGGCAGGTCCTTGGCCACCTGTTCTTTAGTTCTTCTCAGAATAAACGGGTAAAGAATCTTTCGCAGATGATCTTTTTGCAATTGATCTCCAAGTTTATCTATAGGTGTTGAAAATTCATTTCTGAAAAACTCAACTGCACCGAGAAGACCCGGATTTAAAAAATTCATTTGTGCATATAAATCAAATGTATTATTCTGTAAAGGAGTACCGCTCATGCATAACCTATTCTTTGCGGTAAGAAGGCAAGCTGCTTTGGTAACTTTTGATGCCGGGTTTTTAATTGCCTGTGATTCATCAAGTATAACATAGTCAAATAAGAATTTCATCAAAAGCTGAATATCGCTTCTCAGTGTTCCATAAGTGGTAATAATAATATTGTATTTTCTAAAATCCTCAGGATTTCTGGTTCTCAGGCTTCCGTGATGGATGCACCACGTAAGGGAAGGAGTAAATTTTTTGATCTCATTTTCCCAATTATAGATAAGCGTTGTCGGGCAAACAACGAGCGTGATCAGCCTTCCTTCCAGTTTTTTGAAATGGGAGAGCATACTAAGAGCCTGCACTGTTTTCCCTAATCCCATATCATCTGCAAGGATGCCGCCCCAACCAACTGAATTTAAATAGTTGAGCCAGTTAAAACCGGAAACCTGGTAAGGTCTTAATTTATTTTCTAGTTCTTCCGGGATCTTTACTTCCGGAATGCTTTTGAAATTTCTGAGCCTTTCAAATTTTTCATCCAATTCAATAGAAAGTTCCGATTCATCTCTTTTTTCATAGAGGTCATCTATAACGCTCATATGAAAAGCGGAAAGCCTTAATTTATTTTCCTTTCCTTCCCCTACCTTGAATAAAAGTGAATATTTATTGAGCCATTCATCTGGTAAAATGCCTAATGAGCCATCTTTCAGATGTACGAAGGATTGTTTATTGGACAAAGCTTTCTTAATTTCAGAAACGCCAATCCGCTGTTCTCCGAAAGAAAGTTCAATCCTGGCGTCAAACCAGTCAAGCCCACTACTCAGGTGTATTTGGGTAGAGGGTTTGGTGGTATTGAACCGGAAATTTTTTAATGCATCAAATCCAAAGACCGGAATTTTCATTTCTTTCATTGCATCCACAAACAGAAAAAACCAGTTATTCTTTAGCACATCCACGCCTTTTAAGACAAGTCCGTTATTGTTTTTATTAATAAATTGTGAATGCAGGCTGGCCAGTTTATCAAAAAAGGATTGCTCTTCATGAATATTTCGTTGAATGATGATTATTTTATCTTCATCTGGCACTATTACAGATTCCTTATCTTCTGTCTTTACCTCATAACCCTTGTATTTATAAACCGGTTGAAATAAAAGATATTCGCCCCTTTCAACGAGCATCAGGCTAATGTCCGGAGTCCCTGAGTTTGTTTCTTTTACCAGGCTCTTATCAAATGTAACCTGGTATTGCTTGGTAAGAGGCATAACCACCTCTTTTAGAAAAGGAAACCATTCATCTTTGGGAATACGGAGGGGCCTCTTGAATTTTTTTGCTATGAGTGCATCTTCAAGATTTTTCCATAAATAAATTTCTTCATCGTATAAAAACAATAAAGTACTCTCAAATGGATTTTTATCTAAATTTACTACCTCATTATCTAATAATATCCTGCTTTCAAGTCCATACATGTCATTGTCAATGGATACAAAAAATTGAATTGCCGGTTGTATTTCGGAAGTATATATTCTTACTAAATTTTTTGTATTAAATTTTTTCCCTGCTGGAAGGTAGAATACGAAACTCGTTTCCTGGAATATTCTTTTTATTTTGGGATGCAGAAATTCCATGATTAGCACCTTGGTCTCCTCGGGAAGTTCATCATTTTCATGATGAATAATATTTTCCCAAAAACCACTAAACGGCGAATTACGGTTTAAATATTTATTTATTTCTACCTGTTGTAATTTTCTTGCCTGCTGGATCAAAAGTCTATCTTTTTCCGGGTAGGGTTCTGTATTTACAAATTTTCCCAAATCCAGTTTTTCTGCATTGCCGATTAACTCTTCCTTTTCTTCATCAAATTCTCCCTGTACTACGTCTATGGAAAATAAAGGAAAACTTAATTCATTAGCATTTATAACAATTACAGCCCTTTTCTGTCTTGATCCAAATGCAATATCTGTTTCTGTTAATACTGTTTCTTTGGCTGGCAAAAATGATTTTGAATTATTTTCTGCTGTAAACCCTATTTTTTTTATAGAAGGATCAAGCACTTTTAAAAAAGGCTTGCCTTCTTTATAAATAAATTCAAATTTACCCGACAACTCTTCATTCAAATTATATCCATAAAGTTCGAGCAGCTTATTCTTTTCTTTATCCCAGTTCCTGATTGTATCAAAATAATGCGGGCCATACCGATTAAGTAATTGCAGAAAAAGAGCTGTCTTATGTGTGCATAAAGCAAATTTATTGTCGCTACAGGAACAGGATGTATCAAAATTTCTTTCTTCATTTTTCTGAATAATCAAGTCAAAATTTTCTCCTTCCAAATCAAGCCGGGCTTCCACTTTTTCATCGGCAGCCTTAATAATATTTGGTTTATTACTTCGCAGGATTTCTTCGGCTTCAGTGTAATTTTCCTGGCCCGCCAGCATCCTGATCGTTTTCAGATCAATAAATTTCATCTTGATCACCGTGTGCTTTTGGTTGTATAGCATGGGTTCGTCAGTCGTCAATAAATTCCTGTCAATAAGATCCTGCAATTGAAATAATGCTGCTGCTTCGTGGCGACAAATATCACCTAAATTATAGGGGCAGGTACATCGTATCAGGAGTGATTTGGGATCATCATATTTTTGTACAATTACTTTATAAAAGGTTGTATAGCTGTCATCCTTTACACGAAAGGAAACAGAATGTAATAGATCGTCATGCTCAATAAGTTCAACAAATCCTGAGTTATGGATTTTTTTTCCACGTCGAATTACTTCATCTGTACCGGAATTATAGACGTATTTAATTAAATGAGGTAATGCCAAAATGTGTGCAGTTTTCTATTTTTTTTTGATATCCCCCTTAGTGAGTTTGAAAAGGGCAATTTGCAAAAATAAGAAAAAATATGCGGGTGTGAAAGCCTTAAAGCAGCCTTTTTGTAAGTTATGCATTAGACTTAACCCGATTGCCATTAAGTTTCATCCGGCGATTAATCTTCCCTCATCATAAACAACAAGAATATTGGCATTATCGATAGTAAGGCAAAACCTGATATCGTTTTCAAGCCCGAAACCCATCAGTCTTTGAAAATGCGAGGCATTATTGTCCCTCATAAAATTAAAAAGATTCTTTTTCCCCTGGTTGAAAAGAGATTCGGCCATCTTGCCGGCATCACAATTTATATCAAAATTGCTTTTAATTTGGTTGATAACAGCCCCTGCAAACAAAGAGTCCTCAATATTTATGCGATCCTTCCATGCAGCACAGGCAAGTATTACATTCTTGTTTTGGGCTAATAAATTATCACAGACTGAAGAAAGATTACAAAAAGACCCCGTTATGATACCTTTGGCTCCTGCCGCGAGCGCCATATGAAGAAGTCTTGTACCATTTGTTGTAGTGAGAACAAGCGTCTTCCCTTTTATAAATTCCTCAGAATATTGCAGCGGTGTATTGCCATATTTTAGTCCTTCTGCGATTTTACCATCTCTTTCCCCTGCTGTTATTACATCCATTTGCTTTCCTAATTTGATACAATCTGCTACGTTATCAACTGGTATGACGCTTTTTGCTCCATTAAAAAGCGCAGTAGAAATTGTTGAAGTCGCCCTGAGAATATCGATAATTACTACTATGCTGCTATTTACATCGTATAAATTCAATAGAGCCGGAGAAAGGCAGGTTGTTAGTGTTGGTAAATTGCTTTTTTCTGATTTCATTCCAATGAATGATTTTTTTTCTATAATATTATCTGATTATTCAAATGGCATTTTTACCACTTTGGCGGCAATGGCCTTATCTCTTATTTTAATAGATATAGGATTGTCAATTTTTGAATGGCCTGCTTCAACATATCCCATGGCTATTGCTTTATTCAATGAAGGGGCTTGTGTGCCGCTGGTTATTTTTCCTATCGTGTTTCTCTTGTTGTCCAGGATCTCATAATCATGACGCGGAATACCTTTTTCCAGCATTTCAATGCCGACTAATTTCTTTTTTACGCCTGTAGCTTTTTGCTTTTCCAAGATTTCTTTTGCCACAAAATCTTTGGTAAATTTTGTTATCCAACCCAGGCCGGCTTCAAGCGGAGATGTTGAATCATCTATATCATTTCCATAAAGGCAATAGCCCATTTCAAGGCGCAAGGTATCTCTTGCAGCCAGGCCGATTGGTTTTAATCCTTCCGGTGTTCCCACTTCAAATATTTTTTCCCAGATAATATTTGCATGATCATCCTTATCCTCAAAATAAATTTCAATACCACCCGATCCGGTATAACCCGTAGCACTTATTAATATATTTTCAATGCCGGCAAATTTACCTTTAACAAACGTGTAGTATTTAAGGTTCATTATATCTATATCAGTCAGTGGCTGAATTATTTTGGTGGCATTGGGGCCTTGTATAGCTAGAAGGCATGTTTTTGAAGATATGTTATGCATTTCAACTCCCCCTTTATGGTGGTCTTGTACCCATTTCCAATCCTTCTCAATATTAGCTGCATTTACTACCAGCATATAAACTTTATTCATTTCAATACAATAAACAATAAGATCATCAATAATGCCTCCTGTTTCATTAGTGAAGCAACTATATTGAGCCTTACCGGTTATTAGTTTTGAAGCATCATTAGTCGTGATTCGCTGAATAAGATCGAGTGCCTTTTCTCCCTTTAAGATGAATTCTCCCATATGACTCACATCAAAAATGCCAGCGTTTTTTCGAACAGCATTGTGTTCTTCATTAATGCCGGAGTAGCTTATCGGCATATAATAATCGGCAAATTCAGCCATTTTCGCACCTAGTTTAATATGCTTGTCTGTGAATGGGGTATGCTTCATAATTATTGATAAAAGGATGCAAATTTATGTGAAATATCAGGTCATGATTCTTTTAAAAATAGGGGCACCTTTAATTTGTGAAACTATTGATTAATATCCGAATATACCCACACAAATAAATAAAATTCCTGTAATAGAAAGGCCCCAGACATAGCGCATGAGGCCTTTTTCATTCAACTTCAACCTTAAAAACAGATTATGGTTACAGATACATGATAAAATTATAATCTCTAATATTTGCATTCAGGCTTGCATTGGAAGAAGACTGGCTCTTTTCGTCTAGTTTTTGAAGTTTTTCTTCAATTTTTTCTTTAGCTGCCCGCAGTGAATCTTTGGTCTTGTTAATCTCTTTTTCTTTCTCCCGTTTCAAAGAATCTACCGTTTGATCAATTTTTTGAATTTGTTTTTCCTTCAGTTCAGTTAAGGAGTCGAGTTTATCTTGCTGATAATACCGATAATTTTTATCCCCTGAATGGTTACCTGGTGTGTTTTCATCATTGTCTTCCGAATTCCATTTATTATCGTACTTATCTGCTTTTTCAGCCGGGATACCGTCAAGTGTATATAAACCGTCGGATTTCATTACATATTCCTCTCCGTAATTATAATATAAATTATCCTCATCCCATCTGTACCAGTCATCCTCATTCCAGGGGCCAAAAACTCTTATCAGATTGTAACCCATATTTTTATTGATTTTAATGTGATGATTGAGGGGTACATAGATAATAACGATTACACTTTGGTTACGAAATTTATCCGTAGTATTAATAGCAATGGCGCGGTCCGCAAAAAGCAAAGAATCTTCCTGGACAATTTTAAAATTAATAAGCGAGGCCAGGGTATCTGCATTTCTTCTTGTATTGCCGTTACACATTTTGATTACGCCGACCTGGAAGCTATCGGTTGGTGATTTCTCAATTTTTATTCTCACGTTTCCTATGTAGGCAGTATCATCGTCAAAATTGGCAAATGGCTCAAAACGTAACCAGCTATTGATCCTGTTATAACGGCTATTAGTAAACGAATTTACTTCAAGGCCTTTCACTGCAGGATTTGAAAGATTAATTTTTTCTTCGTTTGCACTGCTGGTTCTTCTAAAATCGGTGCTTACAGAAGCGGTCAAGGTGATAAAGCAAAACCATCCCAGGATCCATAGCCCTATAAATGAAGCACGCATCATTCTGTTATTGCTTTTTATTCTGGCGATTCTTCTGATAATAAATGTTATAATACCTATTACAGGAACTGCTATGAAAAAAATCAAGGTTCCCCAGGCGAGTACACTTTGCCACCCATCAGTTAATACAAAGTTTTTCAAAGGGAACAATCCTATTGAAACTATGGCAAGACTAAATAATGCAATAATCAAGGCCAGTGCGATGCAGCCAAGAACGAAATAGGCAAATATTTTAAAAATGGTTACAATAATATTTCCAAGAACCCCACTGGATCGTTTTGCAGCGAATTGCATTTCCTTACCCATTTCCTCTCCCTTTTGTTTGGCCTGGTTAAAATTTTCCTTGCCTAATTTGCTAACCCTTTCTTTTACCCCTTTCATTTCTTCAACTACTGAATTCTTTATGGAGTTGAGGTCCACTTTCTCTCCTTTCATTTCCAGTTTCTCGGAGGTAGTTGTTGCCTCCGGTATAACCAACCATAATATGATATATATGATAATAGTGCCCGGGCTATATGAAAAACTCAAAAAATGGGGAAATGTAAATGGCCCAACATGACCCCAGCGGAAAATGAACGAAATAAATGGAATTAGAAAGAAGGCTCTTGGAATCCACGGGTTTATATCAAAATAGCTTCCAATTCCGCTGCATACACCCCCGATGATTTTTCCATCAGGATTGCGATATAATCTTTTGCGAACTCCGTTGACGAGCATATTGCTCCCCGGTACAAAAATCCATAATAGAATATATAGCAGAAACCCGATACCTGATATAATAAATAATATTCTTACAATTACAGGGTCTATTCCAAAATAGGCTGCAATACCGCTACATACTCCTCCGAGGATTTTATGGTTCTCGTCGCGGTAAAGTCGCTTCCCTCTCCAGTCATAGGCTTGCTGGAAATTGGGTTCCTGGCTTTTGTTTCCGCCTTCGTCTTTTGTACTCTTGGAACTGCCTCTTTGGCCTGTTGCATCTTCTTCCTCGAAATCCTGGGGCCTGCCCATATTATTGATAATCGCAGTCACATCATCATCTGTGATACAGGTAGAGCCTTTTTTCAACCGCTCCTGAAACAATTCGCTTATACGACTTTCAATATCATTAATAATTTCATCCCGGCCTTCCTCATTTGCAAAATAGTTGCGAAGGCTATCGGTGTATTGTTTCAGCAATTCATAAGATGTTTCCTCGATCGGTACTACCGTTCCCTGGAAATTTATATTAATTACTTTTTTCATGACTTTCTTTTTAATTTTTTGTTGAAGTTGTTTGAATCAATTTTTCTTGCCGGTTATTTCATCTACAGCGTTAGCAAGTTCAAGCCAGGTATTTTCCAGCTCTTTATAAAATTCAGCGCCTTTTTCAGTGAGTGAGAAATATTTTCGTGGGGGACCGCTGTTACTCTCTACCCACCTGTATGTTAAAAATTCGGCATTTTTAAGCCTGGTTAGCAATGGGTAAAGCGTTCCCTCCAAAATATTCAGGTTGGCTGCTTTCATTTTATCGATAATATCACTTGGATAAGCTTCTCCTAATTTTATTATGGACAAAATGCAAAACTCCAAAACCCCTTTTCGCATTTGGCTTGCAGTGTTATCTATGTTCATGTCTTTAATTTTTTGTGCTTTTAAACCTAGGTAGTCTTAAATCGCAGTACAAATATAGTAAGTTTTACAATACTATGCAATACATAATACCTGCTTTTTTAAGGTAGTAGTTATTCAATGTTTCATTTTTTCTTCGGAAAGGCCCAGTGGGCAAGGATATTCTAATTTTAAGATCAGCAAAAAAATAATTTTTTATTTATATAAACGGTAAATATCATTGATGAATGGTAGCCTTTGGCAGAAAGAGAACAGGATAATTTTATATTCCAGGAATATCTTTTGAAAATCTCACTAATAATTTCGACGGTTACCTTGGCGAAAATAAACATGTGAAGAATCTATCCGCCAAAAAAATTTGGAGGGTGTGCTGATTAATATTTAATAAACCAGCACAATTAATTTATTTGAAAATATTGAATGTAATCCAGCTCATAATATAAGCGAGGCTGGTCATATATGTTAGCATAATAATGGGCCATTTCCAGCTATGCGTTTCCCTTTTCACAATCGCCAGCGTGCTCATGCATTGCATAGCTAAGACATAAAAAATTAATAGTGATAATCCTGAAGCCACGGTATATACTTTTGACCCGTCGGGCCATACGGCAGCATTCATTTTTTGGCGAAGTGTTGCATTATTTTCATTTTTATCATCGCCTACACTATATAAAGTTGCCATAGTTCCTACAAAGACTTCCCTCGCAGCAAAAGAAGTTATTAAAGCAATACCAATTTTCCAATCATAGCCGAGAGGTTTAATGACAGGTTCAATGGTTTTACCTAAAATACCTGCAAAAGAATTTTGAAGCAGTTCAGTTCTTTTCTGTTTATCTATTTCTGTTACCTGCTCAGGACGCCGGGCAACCATCGCACTAAATTTTTCTCTGACACCCCTCATTTTTTGAGCTGGTCCGTACGTGCTTAATACCCATAGCAAAAGACTAATTACCATGATTACCCTTCCTGCCTGGAATACAAATACTTTGGCTTTTTCTATCATGGTGTAAAACATATTCTTCCACCTTGGCTCCCTGTATACCGGCAATTCAAGTATAAAAAAGCTTCGTTCCTTACTCTTTATAAACCATTTCATTACCCAGGCAGAAAGTAATGCCATTACTGTCCCTGTAAAATACATCAACATCATTACCACGCCCTGCAGGCTGATAATACCGAGGAACATTTTATTGGGAATTACCAGGGCGATAAGCACCGTATAGACCGGCAGCCTTGCGCTACAACTCATCAAAGGTGTGCACATAATGGTCAGTAACCGCTCCTTTTTGTTTTCAATATTTCTGGCACTCATTATGGCCGGAACGGCGCAAGCAAGCCCGCTAATCATGGGCATAACGCTCTTCCCATTCAGGCCAGCCTTTCGCATAACCCTATCCGTTAAAAAACTTATCCGGGCCATATATCCTGTATCTTCTAATAAGGTAATCAGCCCGAATAGAATCATGATCTGTGGAACAAAAACCAGGATCCCACTCAATCCTGCCAGTATGCCATTTACAAAAAGATCGCTAAGCCAGTTTTGAGGTAAAAAGTTACCAAGTAACCCTCCGGTTTTTGCAAAAGTCCATTCAATTGCATTCATGGGAAACTGTGCAATAACAAAAATGCTTTGGAAAATGATAAATAAAACAGCTAATAAGATGACGTAGCCCCAGGTGTGGTGGAGCAAGATCCCATCCAATCTTCTTGTAAATAAGGCCTTTTGTAATGGATCTGCCTCCACTACGGTCTGATTCATGATAGTTTTGATTTTACCATATCGCTGTAAAATTTCTTCGGCCTGTACCTTAGCCGGATTAAAGTCTGTTTCTCTTTCAATATTTTCTATGGTTTCCTGAATGGTTTCAGGCAATGCAAAGTTTTCGTGATTGATGAGGTAATGAATAGCATGATAATCACTTATTCCCGGAAAAACGTGCTTCACCTTTTTTATTGCTTCCGGCGCAAAAGTCATTGAATTAATAAAATCCCTTTCTGGCATCCGGTGAATATTTTCAGCTGTTTGTTCAATAGCTTTTTTCAGCTGTGCAATACCTTTATTTTTTCTTGGATTTACAGCAACAACCAAAACACCCAATTCGCGTTCGAGGCCGGGCACATCAATCTGGATATTGTTTTTAGCTGCTATATCCATCATGGTGAGAGCAACAACGACTGGTTTTTTAAGATCAATGATTTGGGAGCAAAAGAGAAGATTCCTTTTCAGATTGGAAGCATCAACAATAAGGACGATAATATCAGCCTTTTCAATCTTGTCATCGCCGAGTAAAACTCTATATGAAACCCATTCATCATTTCTTTTTGGGTACAAGCTATACGTTCCGGGGAGGTCGATTATTTTTGCAGAAATTTTTTCAGAAATCTTGCTGTTCCCTGTCTTTTTATCAACCGTTACTCCCGGGAAATTGCCGACCTGCTGGTGTAAGCCGGTCAGGGAATTAAAGATTGAACTTTTCCCACTATTTGGATTGCCTACTAATGCGATTTGTAACTGATTTATCAATTTTTTCTAATAATAAAACGTAAATTTAAATTGAAGCAGCGGGATTACTTTACGATTTAAGAAAAGAGATTGAAAACTTAATTATTTTATCATTTACTTCACCACCTGATTCATCTTATTTTTGTTTAGAAAATTCTTTTTTTATATGAAAAATTCCCTGGTTATTTTATTATTTATCGCCCAATTTACTTCCGCTCAAAGATTAAAGAAATCTGATAAAATTATTATAGATAACCTGCACAATGAAATTGGTTACCTCGCAAGTGATCAGCTCGATGGAAGGCGGACAGGAACACCGGGAGAAAAGCTGGCTTATGAATATTTAGCCGGCCAGTTTAAAAGTATAGGACTTATTCCAAAAGGAGACGACCATTCATACCTCCAGGCTTTTGAAATAGATGAAGGAAAACAAATCCTTCCTTCTACTCATTTCGTCATTAATGGAGAAGAACTTGCAGTTGGAAAGGATTTTTTCCCCTTTGTATTTAGTGGCCAGGGAACAAAAGAAGCATTCGCTTCACCGGTCTTATCCGAAAAGGGCATGCCGTGGTTTTGGGATATAAAAGAAATAATGGATGATAATAAAGACAATCCGCATTTTGACCTGGAAGAAGCGGTAAACAATAAAGCCATAGATTTTGCCAAAAAGGGCGCTTCAGCAGTTATAGTTTATAATTCAGGACAACAAGATAATGAATTAGCATTTCAAGGAAAAGAGAAAACTGAAGCTTTAAATATCCCTGTCCTATATATCTCTAAAGATGCGGTAAAAAAATATTTGAAGGATATGTCAGGGAATTATGAAATGAATCTTTCGGTTGCACTGGGCGATAAAAAAAGGGAAGGTCATAATGTATTAGGTTATATCGATAACGGAGCAGCTAAAACGATAATAATAGGCGCCCATTTTGATCATTTAGGGCATGGCGAAGATCATAATTCATTATGGACCGGCGCTCCGGCCATCCATCATGGAGCAGATGATAATGCCAGTGGAACGGCTGCTGTTGTTGAGTTAGCAAGAATGCTTAAAAGTTCAAAACTTAAAAATAATAATTACCTTTTTATCTGCTTTTCCGGGGAAGAGCTTGGTCTTTTTGGATCAAAATATTTTACCGGGCACCCAACTATAGATCTTTCCTCAGTAAATTATATGATAAACTCTGACATGGTAGGAAGATTGAATGACAGCACCCATTTTTTGACAATCGGGGGATATGGCACTTCGCCATCCTGGGGGATTGTTTTGGAAGATAAAACAAAATATATAACGGTAAAATTTGATTCAAGTGGCATTGGGCCAAGTGATCATACTTCCTTTTATCTAAAAAATATTCCCGTTTTATTTTTCTTCACCGGTATACACCAGGATTATCATAAGCCAACGGATGTAGTTGACAAAATAAATTTTCCGGGGGAACTTACCGTGATAAAATATATTTATCACGTAATTGATGAAACCAATATACTTGGAAAGCTCGCTTTTACCAAAACGCGCGAACCGAAAATGGAAGGCAAACGCTTTACCGTGAGCCTGGGAATAATGCCTGATTATACTTTTAGCGGAGCGGGCATAAGGGCTGATGGCATAATTGATGGAAAAATAGCCCAGAAGGCAGGCATTCAGGCGGGTGACGTAATCATAAAACTTGGTGATAATTCTTTTTCAGACATAAATCAGTATATGAATGTGCTGAGTAAGTATAAAAAAGGAGATCCAACAACAGTCACGGTTTTGAGGGGCAAAGATCAATTGACTTTCAATATCATTTTTTAAAGTTCTTAATTTTAAGAGCGCTTTATACCTGATGAAACTTAAGATAGATAATGATTTAATGGTTGAAGAGTTTTTCGAAGATACCCGTCTTTTGGGGATCGTAGCGTCTATTGAACAATATAGGTTTTGCTGGTATCTAAACCAAATGTTGAACTTTGATTTCAGAATTAACAATACTATTGAGATACAGCTTAATAAAAAAACGAGAAAATATTTTTTTCCTATTTATGAATATGGTGAGCAATCAGGCACAATAAAACATTATCTTTACAACAATCATGATGATGGAGAATATTTGCTGCCGGAGTTTAAACACCTCGATTTTTTATGGCTGATAAAAGATGATATCATGCATGATAATGAAGTTAATTGGCTTTCCAACTCCATAAAAAGTATTCCGCAGGTGCAACTAATAACAGAACTAACCAATGAAAAAATAAAAAATAAACAACACCTGATTTTCTAATTATAAAATTTTGAACTATGTGGAAGAAACAAAATAATTCACTTCATAAAAAATTTGAATTCAAAGATTTTTCTGAGGCTTTTGCCTTTATGACCCGGGTTGCCCTGGCAGCAGAAAAGATGGATCATCATCCAAAATGGACCAATGTATATAATACCGTTGAAGTCTGGTTGTCTACGCATGACGCGGGAGACATTGTTACTGAAAAAGATCGTAAACTCTCCAAAATGATCGATACCTTATGTTGATTTAGGGAATATCTCCTTATTAACTAAATATTTCCAGAGCCCAAACAAAGATGCTATCATCCATGAAATTTCTAAAACAATAAAGCGTGTATAATGAATCAGAAAGGATGCAAATGCCGCAAGGCCGCTTCCAATTAAATTCATCAATAAATAAAGAAGGCCATTTTTGGAAATCCTATTGGTAAGAATCAGAATAAAAGCAATCAATAATATTGCGACACCAATACTTCCAACTAAATCGCTAACCTTCATCTTATGGGTTTATATAAATTGACTTTTCTTTCTTAGAAACGAATACTCCGACAGGATTGAGAAATTTTTCAAAACCCTCCTGAATCAATAACTCCTTAACCTGGGTCACGGATTTTGGAGCAACAGCAATCAGCAATCCTCCGCTTGTTTGAGGGTCTGCAAGGATTGATTTTTCATATTCTGAAATGGACCCTACTTTTTCTCCATAACTATCCCAGTTTCTGTGAGTGCCTCCCGGAATGCAATTTTTTTCTACATAATATTTGATATCATCAATAATGGCGGGAATTTTACTAATATAAAGTGCTGAGCTGAGTCCGCTACCTTCGGCCATTTCAATCAAATGGCCTAATAGCCCAAAACCTGTAACATCAGTCATTGCGTGCACTCCTTCAATTTTTCCCAACAATTCACCTGCTGCATTTAGTTGCATCATTTGTGTTGAAGCGAGGTATTTATGAGCATCCTTCAACAAACCTTTTTTTTCTGCAGTTGTTAAAATACCCACACCAAGAGGCTTGGTGAGGAAAATTAAGTCTCCTTCTTCGGCTTTATTATTTTGCTTAATATTTTTTATGTCTGCCAATCCATTTACTGCTAAACCAAAAATTGGTTCGGGACTGTCAATGCTGTGTCCACCTGCAAGGGGAATTCCAGCCTCAAGACAAATGCTCCTTGCTCCTTCAATGACCTTCTGCGCTATTTCCGGTCCGATTTGGTTTATTGGCCAACCTAAAATTGCTATAGCCAATATAGGTTTTCCTCCCATAGCATATATATCACTTATTGCATTTGCTGAAGCGATTCTTCCAAAATCAAATGGGTCATCTACAATAGGCATAAAAAAATCAGTTGTGGAAATCAGTGCCGTACCATTTCCCAGGTCATATACAGCCGCATCATCTTTGGAATGGTTGCCGACAATCAGATTTTTGTTATCAGGAACTGCAAGATTACTGTTCAGTATTTTTTCCAGAATACCGGGTGAAATTTTACAGCCGCAACCGGCCCCATGGGAGAATTGAGTTAATTTAATTGAATCAGTTTTATTTTGATCAATCGGGGTTTTTACCATAACCTTAAGTACATTTAAACTTTACTTTTTTCTTTTTCTTTTTAGAATTATAGCTGCATTTTTATGTAAATCGCCACTAAAACTTATGTAATAATTTTTTTCGCCATCATGAACTATTAGCAGACCTGTATTAGGCGGAATACTTCCAAGATTTTCGGCATACATGACCAGGACAATTGAATCACCCATTTCCGGTGTAAGATAAACAGTTTTGTCGATAGGCTTTGTAGACAGGCCCTCCATGGGCATAATTACCTTTCCGTTTAACAGCACACTTACAGTATCTCCATCTACTTCGCCATTGTCATAAAGTGTTAGTGTAAGACTATCATTAATTATTTCTACACTTCTTATGGTTTCAATTTTTCTTGAACTAATTTCTGCTGCTGCTTTCGGCCCTTGATTTGGGATGCTGTTTGCATTTTCGATATTCCCATTTTTCATATCCGGGGCCGATATCTTTCTATCTGCTACTGTATTTCTTGAACTATCCTTTTTGAGAGTATTTCCCTCAACCGGAATTTTATCCTGGTTGATTTTTTCAGAATTTGAGCCAGAAACAACGGTACTATTTTCTTCTCTTTGCTGTTTCACCAGACTGCGAATTTCCGGTTTAGATTTTATTGATGGTGCCTTAATAGAACTTACACTTTGGGAGTCTTTTGCCAAATGATCTGACGCTGGCAAATAAGGCTGTTCTTTTATATTTGACAGATTTACGAGTTCGGCAGAAAGTGAAACCGGTTTATCTGCAATTTTATTAGCATTAGCTTGTTCGCGTTTATCCATAAATGATAGTGAGCGTGCAAGACCCAATTCTTCTAATTTTGGAATAAATACATCTTCTGCAATCTTCTTTTTCTTTTCGAGATAGATATTTCCGGTAAGTTTTTTATAAATCTTTGTTTGGTTGGTGCTCCAGGGGCCACGCAGGACCTGCGTACTGTCATTTTTTTGAATCAGTGTGAGAAGGCTCGACATTTTAACTCCTTTTGCGGGAGGGGCAGAATAATTATTATAAACCAATTTATCATCTTCAACCAGGTATACTTCTCCATCCTTTTTTATTTTAACCAATTTAATACCAATATTTTCGACGCTATCAATAAGGAATGTTGTGTGAGAATATCCACTTAACTTTCCTTCATTTTCACTTATAGCTACTTCATATTTTATTTCCTGACCGGTCGTATCATTGTACATTATTCCTGTCCACACGCCCGTTATATCCTGCGCAAAAATTCTTATTGGAAGCAGAAAAAATATGAATAAAAATTTCATTTATAATTATAGTATTTTAACCATGATCTCAGGCTTGAGCAAGAAATAGTTTTTCTCCATTCTTGTTATCAACGGTTTTACAAGGTATTTTATTTAGTAAAGCTTCGGGATTTTCCCTTTTATTAAGGCTATTTTCATAAAGTTTATCATAATAGCGAAGAAGAATTGAAAAGCAATTTTTAATTTTATTTTCCATTAAAAAATCTATCGCGGTTTTTGTTTCAAGACCCCCTAATCTTCTTTTTATTTTCGTGATGGAATCCACTAAATCATTCTTATTGAATGACCCATAATTTTCTACAATTTGATTTAGTCTTTCTTGGAAAGGGATATCTAAAAAAAATAAAGGGCTTTTTCCCATCTGACCCCAAAATGATCCCGGAATTCCGATAGAGCCGATGTGCCTGCTTTCATCTTCAATCCAAATTTCACCTGACATTCCGTTCTTGTCCGATCTATTTTTGTTTTTTTCAATGGCATAAGAAATTCTATGTAATTCCATCGCAAGAATATTTTCAAACATTTCCTGGCCTGGTTGAGGACTTTCACCTAAAGAGCCGAACGCAGACCCTTTGTGATTAGCAAGGCCTTCCAAATCAATCACAAGATTTCCATTCTCTTTCATTTTTTTGAGTAGGCTTGTTTTTCCGGAACCTGTATATCCACCAAGAATATTTAATTTATATTCTTTTTCAAATTGCGAAATTGCCCAGTTTCGAAATGATTTATAGCCTCCCTTGAGCGTATATATCTTAAATCCATAAAGATTAAGCAACCACGCTACCGCTCCACTTCTCATGCCGCCTCTCCAGCAGTGGACCAAAACAGCATTAGCTGTTAGTGCAGCGTTCTGTATTTCCCTGTTTTTTTTCCATTGGTTTAATAACTTCTCTGCTTCAAAGGGTAACACCTTCATTCTGTCTGAAAAATATTCCAATCCAATATTTACTGCGATTTGCCGGCTTTGCTGCTTATATGCAGTTCCAATATTTTTCCTCTGTTCATTGGTAAAAAGGGGCAAGGTTGCCGCGCCCGGAATGTGTGCATGCAGGTATTCTCCCGGGCTTCTTACATCTAAGACCGGACAGGTTTCCGATAGCTTCAAAAAATTTTCAATATCAAGTTGCTCAATAGTCATTGCATTTAACTATTCCATTATCCAAACAAAAAAACCACTTTTTATCGTGGTTTAAAATAGGTATTAATATAATTTAATTATTGAATTACCCGTTCATTGAAGTAAGAAATTCCATGTTGTCTTTAGTACCCTTCATGTTCTTCATAAGAAGATTAATGGCTTCTTCCGGATTCATATCTGCCATATGATTTCGCAAAACCCACATGCGTTGTAATACTTCTTTATCAAGCAAAAGATCGTCACGTCTTGTAGATGAGGCAACGATATCGATAGCAGGGAATATTCTGCGGTTAGACAATCTTCTATCCAGTTGCAATTCCATGTTACCTGTCCCTTTAAATTCTTCAAATATAACCTCATCCATTTTGCTTCCTGTATCGACCAGTGCAGTTGCAATTATGGTAAGTGAGCCACCAAATTCAATTTTTCTGGCAGCGCCAAAAAACTGTTTCGGCTTTTGCATAGCATTTGCTTCTACTCCACCAGATAATACTTTTCCACTTGCCGGGGCAACAGTATTGTGAGCCCGGGCGAGACGTGTAATACTATCCAGTAAAATCACAACATCGTGACCGCATTCCACTAGCCTTTTGGCTTTTTGCAAAGCCATCGTACTCACTTTCACATGTTTTTCAGCAGGCTCGTCGAATGTAGAAGCAATAACTTCAGCCTTAACACTGCGTTCCATATCCGTGACTTCTTCCGGTCTTTCATCTACCAATACGATCATCAGATAACATTCGGGGTGATTGGCCGCAATTGCATTGGCAATTTCCTTAAGCAACATGGTTTTACCCGTTTTAGGCTGGGCAACGATTAACCCTCTTTGACCTTTTCCGATCGGGGTAAATAAATCAATGATCCTTGTAGAAAGATTATTGGGTGTTAAAAACAGGTTTAATTTTTCAAATGGAAATAGGGGAGTAAGATAATCGAATGGCACGCGGTCCCTAACTTCATCCGGTCCTTTCCCATTAATCGTCTCAACCTTTAATAATGCAAAATATTTTTCACCTTCTTTGGGAGGCCTTACAGCTCCGTAAACCGTATCTCCGGTTTTTAAGCCAAACAATTTTATTTGGGAAGGAGAAACATAAATGTCGTCTGGGGAGGAAAGATAGTTGTAATCACTGCTCCTTAAAAATCCATAACCATCCGGCATCATTTCCAAAACGCCCTCGGCCAGAATAACTCCATCAAATTCAATATTAAAGGCAGCTTCTTTCTTGTGATGTTGGGCTTTTGACTGGCCTTGAAAAGATGCACTTGTTTCGGGTTCCAGAATTTCTTCATCATTATCATCATTCAATAATTCTACCAGGCCCGGTGCAATAGATTTTGGGTCCGGGAGATCAAGAATATCCTCAGCAGGAATCTCTTCCATAATTTCTAATTCCTCTTCTTTTGGCTTTTTAGGATGCTTTTTCTTATCATCCGTCTTTTTATGCTTTGGCTCATCTTCCTCAGGCAAAGTACTTGCCACCGGTGGTTCAACCGTAGTGGATTTAATAATTCTTTTCCTCTTTGGTTTTTCAGGCTCTGAGGATTTTTTTTCGGTGTTATTCATTAATGATTGTTTATCAAGAATTTTGTAAATTAATTCTTGCTTTTCTAATGTATTAGCATTGGAAATACTTTGTTGCTCTGCTATATCCAGCAACTCTGGAACGAGCATCTCGTTCAGCTGTAAAATGTCGTACATAAAGTGACGTGTAGGTTAATAATCGGGCGAACCTGAAAATTGCAAAATCTAAATTTTGATGATTTATTATGGAATGGATTCTATTAAAAACTATTTCCGAGGAGACCGTATCACAGAAGTAACAGTCAGCTTTCTGATGCAATAATACACCAAATTTGCAATAAATGAAAAATATTTAATGGTTTCTTGCCTCATTTTAATTCCCTTTTGTGAAATATTCTCAGAATATAGCCATTATCACAGCATTTTAGGGATATAATCTGAATTGAAACTCCTTGCTGATACTTTATATTTGCAGCTATTTTTGATAAAAGAAATGTTTAACAAAAGAAGTCGCATAAAAGAAGTCCTGACCAGTGATAAGACCAATTATCAGGTAACTATAATGGGATGGGTTCGTACTTTCAGGAATAATCAATTTATTGCTTTAAATGATGGCAGTACAAACCAAACCTTGCAGATAGTAGCCGAGCTTGGTCATTATGATGAAACACTTCTAAAAAGAATTACAACCGGGGCATCCCTGAAAGTGACAGGCGAGGTTATCTCTTCGGTGGGAAAGGGGCAAAAAGTGGAACTAAAGGCTGATAACATAGAAATTATTGGTGATAGCGATCCCGAAAAGTTTCCACTTCAGCCAAAAAAACACAGCCTTGAATTCTTAAGAGAAATTGCCCACTTACGCTTCAGAACTAACACTTTTGGATCGGTATTTCGAACCAGGCATTCACTTGCTTTCGCAATTCATAAATTTTTTAATGACAAGGGTTTTATTTATTTAAATACTCCGATTATAACTGCATCTGATGCTGAAGGCGCGGGTGAAACATTCCATGTAACGAATTTCGATCCTGGAAATGTTCCAAAAAAGGATGATGGAACTGTAAATTATGGAGAAGATTTTTTTGGAAGGCCTACAAACCTAACCGTAAGCGGACAACTTGAAGCCGAACTAGGGGCATTAGCATTAGGCGATGTTTATACTTTTGGACCAACTTTTAGAGCTGAAAATTCCAATACAGCCCGTCACCTCGCAGAATTCTGGATGATTGAACCCGAAATGGCCTTTTATGATCTTGAGGATAATATGAATCTTGCTGAAGAATTTATAAAATATATTATCAGGTATGCGTTGGAAAATAACCGGGAGGATCTTGAATTTTTGGCAATAAGACTTTCTGAGGAAGAGAAACAAAAACCGCTGAATGAGCGAAGTGAAATGGGCCTTATAGAGAGGCTCGAATTTGTGGTTAATAATGATTTCGAAAAAATTAGTTATACAGATGCAATTGAAATTCTCAAAGATTCCAACTACAATAAGAAAAACAAATTTCAGTTTTTGATTGATAAATGGGGAGTTGATTTGCAGAGTGAGCATGAACGTTACCTTGTTGAAAAACATTTTAAGAAACCTGTAATAATAACAAATTACCCCAAGGAAATTAAAGCCTTTTATATGAGGCAAAATGATGATGGAAAAACTGTTGCTGCAATGGATATTCTGGCTCCGGGAATCGGAGAAATTGTTGGTGGTTCTCAAAGAGAGGAGCGCCTTGATAAGCTGGAACAACGAATGCAAGAAATGAATATTCCGCTTGGAGAGCTATCCTGGTATCTCGATACAAGAAGATTTGGTACTTGTCCTCATGCCGGCTTTGGATTGGGCTTCGAGCGCCTGGTGCAGTTCGTTACCGGCATGACTAATATCCGTGATGTAATTCCATTTCCCCGGTACCCAAAAAATGCAGATTTCTAATTATTAATTGCCACAGTCTTTAGGAAGACCCGAATCCGGGTACCAACATCTTCCCTGATATTATCATAAAAAAGGTTATAGTCTGCTATGTGATAGTTTTTGGTTTTTAGAAATATATTTCCAAAAAACCTGGGCTTATTAACCCATAAAACATTTTCATGAATTTGAGCATGCACAAGACCGGGAATCACTTTATTAAAGTTTTTAAGGATGCCTCCTTTATTAAGATTAGAATTTGCAAAGATGGTATCCATTGTCCATGTAAGTGGGTTAATTACATATGCTCTTTGACTTTCCTTATTAATATATGGAGCGATATATCCTTCCTTAAAAGTTCTCCAGCTAATAAAACAGCCTGTAGAATTCGAATCCAGACAAGGTTTTAATTCGGAAAAGTAATTAGTAAATACAGGTAGCCCAATAATGTAGGCACAAACCAATTGCCTTTGTAAAGGCTTCCCTTCAAAAAATTCCTTTAGCAGCCTTCCTGCGTGCAGGGTGCCCTGGCTGTGAGAAGCAATAATTATTGGCCTGCCTTTATTATATTGTTGCAAATAATAAATAAAAGCAGTTTTTACATCCTCATAGGCAATATCAAAAGCAGAATCTGCTTTTACCGGATCATTTACATAAAACGCCTGGATATTGGCCTGCCGGTACCGTGGGGCAAATATTCTACAATATTTGTTGAAAACACTTGCCTGGTATAGTATTGTTGATTTATCTGTTTTTTCATTGATTGTTTTATCATCAATATCCGCATTCCACCCCATTGGCATTTTCTTATCTGTATAAGTAGTAGGATAAATGAAAAAGACATCACAGATAGAATCTCTTGATCTATTTTTTATTTCAGCAGGAATATTGTCTGACGGATCATATTTGCCTGGATTTGCAGCCCAATAGTTTATATTGCTATAGTCTGGTTTACCATTTTCACTTTTAAAATCATAACTTACAGAGGCTATATACTTGTTTGAAGAGCAGGATGATATGTAAAATATTATAAGAAATAAAATATTATTATTTAAGAAACCTAATGAAAAAATTCTTTTGTAATTTGTCATGCCCAAAGCTACACTCACAATCTCAAATTGAAAAAATAAGCATATGAACATTCCAATTGTTGATTTAGAAGATTTCTTAAGTGGGGAATCAGAACAAAAGTCAGCCTTTGTTAGTTCACTGGGAAAGGCTTTTGAAGATGTAGGATTTGTTGCCGTAAAAAACCATGGAATAACCAACGAGATTATAGAAGGATTATACAAGAATGTTCAACAATTTTTTTCTCTTCCCGTTGAAAAGAAAAGGAAATACGAAATTCCTCAACTGGCCGGCCAGAGAGGATATACATCCTTTGGAAAAGAACATGCAAAGGGTAGTGAGGCGCCTGACTTAAAGGAATTTTTTCAGTTTGGACAGGTTGTAACAAAAGACAATAAGCTCAAATCTGAATATCCTGATAATGTAATTGTAAGCGACATTCCTGCTTTTAATCAGATATTTTTTGATGCATACCGTGCTTTTGAAAAATCAGGAACCAGTTTATTAGAGTCTATTTCTCTTTATCTGAATTTGAATGAACACTTTTTTGATGAATTTGTAAAAGAGGGGAATTCTATATTGCGCGCTATTCATTATCCGCCAATTACGATAGAACCAAAAAGCTCTATCCGGGCAGAGCAACACGAGGATATCAATCTAATTACGCTGCTGGTTGGAGCCTCAGCAGGTGGGTTACAAATTCTGACAAAAAAGAATGAATGGGTGGATGTTACATCTTTACCAGGCCAAATTGTAGTGAATGTGGGAGATATGCTCCAGCGGCTAACTAATAATAAGCTGAAGAGCACAACCCATAGAGTCATTAATCCCCCAAGGGAATTGTGGCACACTTCCAGGTTTTCTATTCCTTTTTTCCTGCATCCTAGATCATCGATGAGCCTTGCCGCTCTTGAAAGCTGTATTGATAAAGATCATCCAAAAATGTTTGAAGATATTACAGCAGGTGACTACCTTGATGAGCGACTGAGAGAAATTGGATTAAAGAAATAGTTCTTGAGGTATTGACTAGGAATATTATCCATAAAAGAGCAATTCAACCGGGTCCAGAATAATTGTTTTTCTGATTCATATTATTGATTTCAAATGGTATTGTTTAGACACATTCCTTTTTTAAAGGCTGTTTTTTTTTATACAATTTCTGCATTTGGCGGACCGCAGGGCCATTTTGGAATGATGATGAAAACTTTTGTAGATGGAAGACATGACGTAACTAAAGAGGAATTAATGGAATATCTTGCCTTTTGCCAGCTTCTGCCTGGAGCTACTTCTACCCAAACGCTCACTTTAATAGGTTATAAACGAGGTGGTGTTCCTTTGGCCATTCTAACACTGATCATCTGGATATTGCCCGCAAGTATATTGATGAGCGTCTTTTCCTTTTTGGTCTATTATATAAATACTTACCATGTAAATCTGAATATTTTTGCCTTTGTACAACCAATGGCAGTTGGTTTTATTGCATTTGCTGCTTTCAGAATGTATAAAATTTCTATTAAAAGCACTATAACCTATGTAATAATGATGGTAGGTCTGTTTGCTACTTACTTTCTTTTTAAAACGCCCTGGGTATTTCCCATTCTGATTATTTTAGGAGGTGTTGTTACAAATTTCAGTGATAAGAGGATTCCGGAAAAAGAAAATATCAGACCCAAACAAATAAAATGGACTAATATCTGGTTATTTGTCCTGTTGTTTCTAATTGTAGGTTTCCTGAGTGAACTGGCAAGAAGAAATGAATGGAAAAATAAAAGAGCTTTTAATTTCACAGAGAACGTTTACCGTTTTGGAAGCCTTGTTTTTGGCGGTGGAGATGTGCTCATGCCACTGATGTATGAACAATATGTTGTAAGAAAAAAAACCCAATACATGACGAAAGAGGAATACCTGACCGGATGGGGATTGGTTCGGGCTATTCCGGGGCCGGTATTTTCAGTAGCTTCCTATACAGGAGGAATGGTTTTGAGAGATGAAGGAAAAGAGATGCAGGTGGTTGGTTGTATTATCGGCTGTATTGGAATTTTTCTTCCCAGCGCGTTATTGGTATTATTCTTTTACCCGGTTTGGCACAATTTAAAAAAGTATGTTATAGTATTCAGGTCACTTGAGGGCATAAATGCTGTGGTAGTGGGGATAATGTGGGCTGCATTTTTGTACCTTTTGAAAGACATATCAATTACCTCATTTAATACAATAAGTTTAATCAATTTTTTTGTAATTATTGGCACTTTCTTAATATTAACTTTCACCAAAATCAGGTCACCTTATATAGTCTTTGGATGTTTGATTCTTGGTTTGCTAATCTGATTGATCCTTATAATAACCCTGGCCTTCAATTTCGTCTTTTACAATATCAGGTACCAGGAATCTGATAGATTTTTTTTGTTTTATTAAATCACGTATAAGGGTACTCGAAATTTCGAGTAAAGGAGCGTTCAGAAGAATTGCTTTAGAAGCAGGCAAATCCTCTAAAAGGAATCCCGACCTTTGGTAAATGTAAATTTCATAGTCCCTCAGTAATACCTCGTAATTTTTCCATCTGCGTATGTTGCTAAAGCTATCACTTCCCAAAATAATTGAAAAATTATGTTTTGGATATTTTCCAGACAAATAGGTGAGTGTATCTACAGTATAGGAAGGCTTAGGGAGCTTAAATTCCACGTTTGAAGTCCGAAGCTTTTTTTCTCCCTCAATTGCAAGGTCTATCAAATGCTTTCGATGTTGCTCATTTAATAGAGTTCTTTCTTTTTTTAATGGATTTTGCGGAGAGATAACAAACCAAACCTGGTCAAGCAAGGTATTGTTGGCGACATAATTGGCAATAATCAGGTGGCCTATATGAATAGGATTAAATGACCCAAAATATAATCCAACTTTCACCTAAAATATTGATTATAAGTTATTTATATAATTTCAACATTGATCTTTTCTGCTTCATCAAGGCGAAGACTGAGGGAATATCCTGCTACCATGATATAAATTGGGTCTCCAAACGGAGCTTTTTTCCAAACAGTAATTTCTTCTTCTGGAAGGCATCCCATCTCCATTAATTTCAGAATAATTTCGTCATTTTCAAATGACTTAATTTTTACTTTTGTTCCAGGCTTTATTTGCGATAAATTCATAGTTGTAAGCTGGCAGCAAATATATCATTCATCTTTTGTACTTCATTTCTATTATAGAAATACCACATTTTGGGAACAATCATATTCAGTAATCATGGCATTTCTCCCCACATAAAGGATAAAACTAAATTAAAAGAATTCCTTTGCTCCATTTTTCAAGATGAAATGGTTGAATTCGAGAGAGTTAACTTCATTTTTTGCAAGGATGATTATTTGCTGAGACTTAATCAACAATATCTTGGTCATGATACCTACACCGATATTTTGACCTTTAATTTATCTTCTAAAGAAAAATCTATAATTTCTGAAATATATATAAGTGTTGATAGAGTTAATGATAATGCTGGCACTCTAAAAATATCTTTTGCACTTGAATTATTTAGAGTAATGATTCATGGTATTCTTCATTTATGCGGATATTCGGATCATTCAATACAGGAAAAAAAAATAATGCGGGAAAAAGAAGATTACTATCTAAATAAATTAAGTTTCACGTGAAACGTTTCACGTGAAACAATTTTCCTTCTCTTTTCAATTTAGGTAGATTTGCAGAATGTTTCCGAAATATGATGTAATTGTTGTTGGTGCTGGCCATGCCGGATGCGAAGCAGCGGCTGCTGCAGCAAATCTAGGTAGCAAAGTCCTTCTCATAACTATGAATATGCAAAACATGGCTCAAATGAGTTGCAACCCTGCAATGGGGGGTATTGCAAAAGGACAGATTATCAGGGAAATTGATGCATTGGGTGGTTATTCTGGTATTGTTTCCGATGAATCCATGATTCAATTCAGAATGCTGAACCAAAGCAAAGGGCCGGCAATGTGGAGCCCCCGTTCGCAGAATGATCGCCAGTTATTTTCTATAAAATGGCGGTATATACTTGAGAAGCTGGCCAATTTGGATTTCTACCAGGACACTGTAGTTGGACTCCTTAAGACAAATTCAATAATTTCCGGAGTTAAAACATCCCTTGGACATGAAATATATTCTAAATCGATAATTCTTACCAATGGAACTTTTCTAAATGGTATAATTCATATTGGAGAGAAAAATTCGACAGGTGGGAGAATGGCTGAGAAATCTTCTTCAGGTATAACTGAACAATTAGTTTCCTGGGGATTTGAAAGTAGTCGACTTAAAACGGGAACACCTCCGAGACTTGATGGCAGAACACTTGACTATTCAAAAATGGTTGAACAAAAAGGGGATGAAGAAATTTCTGGTTTTTCATTCACCAAAACCCTAAAACCAAAAAGTCAATTAAGCTGCTGGATTACCTATACAAACCCTGAAGTTCATGAAATTTTACGCTCAGGTTTTCATCAAAGCCCTATGTTTCAGGGAAGAATTCAGGGACAAGGCCCAAGGTATTGCCCAAGTATTGAAGATAAGATTAACCGATTTGCAGAAAGGGAGAGGCATCAGTTGTTTGTTGAACCAGAAGGCTGGAATACTATTGAGGTCTATGTCAATGGATTTTCTTCATCCTTGTCAGAAGAAATACAATATAAAGCCCTTAGGAAAGTCCCCGGCTTCGAGCTCGTAAAAATGTTTCGACCGGGATATGCCATAGAGTATGATTATTTCCCGCCTACTCAATTGAAGCAAAGTCTAGAAACAAAATTGATAAGAAATCTATTTTTCGCGGGGCAAATAAATGGAACTACCGGCTACGAAGAAGCAGCCTGCCAAGGCTTAATGGCCGGAATTAATGCTCATCAGGCCGTTATAAATGAAGAATCCTTTGTTCTCAGGAGAAATGAAGCATACATTGGTGTATTAATTGACGACCTGATAAATAAAGGAACTGAAGAGCCCTATAGAATGTTTACTAGCAGGGCAGAATACAGAACACTTCTCCGCCAGGATAATGCGGACCTTCGTTTGACAGAAAAAAGCTTTCGAATTGGACTGGCAGATCAGCCTAGAATGGATACGGTGATAAAGAAACAACAGGAAATTAGCGATATCCTGAATCTGATATCAAATATGAATTTAGAACCAGAAGAAATAAACGATTACCTAAATGCTTCTACATCAAGTCCTTTAATTCAAAGAAATCCGCTTTTCAAATTGATATTACGTCCGAACGTAAGCATAAAGGGCATGATATCCTTTTCAGAAAAAATGAGAAATGCCTTTTCAAGGTTTAGTAACTCAGCCATTGAACAAGCAGAAATTCAATCAAAATATTCTATATACCTGGAGAAAGAACAGGATATGGTAAACAAAATGAGTTCCCTTGAAAGTAAAATAATTCCGGAAAATTTTGACTATGATAAAATTGAATCCCTATCCAATGAATCAAGGCAAAAATTTAATAAGATAAAGCCTCAAACTTTAGGCCAGGCAAGTAGAATTAGTGGAGTTAATCCTACTGACGTTCAAATACTTATGGTATATATGGGTAGATAATTGGAATTTTTCTCACTTGCATTAATCCTTTCGATTTTTCAGAAAATAACGCATCCAGAAACCAGCTAAACTCTCTCCGCATTTTCCCAAATCTTATTAAAAAAAGTTCTATTTATACTTCTTATACTCCTATTCGTTAGTATTTTTTGAATCAGTCCTTAAACGAACTCGGGTTATTAATAAAGACGAATTATTTTGAGAATGGTTTGGCCTGTCCCCACAGATGGAGTAAAAGTGTTCACGAGATTTCCGGTTTGGATACTTGCAGTTTGACCGCTTGTCATCTGCACAATATCGTGCATACTTATTGTGGCTCCAATAGTATTAGTATTATAAGGAGTCAGAGCGGCCGCGGTTTCCATGTCAGTAGCACCATTTACAATGATTCTACCATAAAGTCCATTGTTAAGGGCATTTAATACAGTGTATTCGTTATTGACAATTATCTCATATACACCTGTTGCAGGCGCAGTAAACACACCAGTAGCAGTATTATATGCTGCTCCCACATCTATTGATGATGAATTATAAACCAGGGTGGCATAAGCTACAGTTCCGGTATAGGCTGTTGTCCTTGAAGCTGCAACCAAAATAGTTGGGGGGAAAGGAGTTGCGGACCAGGAAGGAACGCCTGTGGCACTGGTTACTAAAGTGGCGCTATTTACTGTTGGTAAAGAATATAAATCTCCCGTGCTATTGTTTGTATAAAGTAAGGCTGAGCTAGCGGTTGTAGAAGAAGAGTTAAAACTGTTTCCTGATTTTATCCCATCAATTCTTATGGTGCCAGTTGAAGGGGCAACTTCAAGGGATTGTCCGGGCGTAGTTGTGCTGATCCCAACATTTACAGCATTTGCGCCCGTACCGCCTAAGACAAGGCTATTGCTGGCGCCTACTATGGCATTATAACCGATGGCTGTTGCATTAGTGAATGCTCCGGTTGAAGGATTGGCACCTGTTCCTATGAAAGTGTTATTGCTTCCTGTAGTATTAGTTCCGCCGGTATTATTTCCAATAGCAGTATTATAATTACCTGTTGTGTTTGTTAGCGCCTGGGTTCCAATGGCAGTATTACTTCTACCTGATGTACTGGTATACATAGCATTGTAGCCTACCGCTGTGTTATCACCGGTCGCATCGTTGTTGTTATACAAGGTTCCATAACCCACCGCGGTATTATTGCCACCCGAGGTGGTAGATTCAAGCGTGTAGTTTCCAACCGCTATGTTATGCGTTCCTGTGATATTACCAAATAATGCTGCCTGACCAACAGCCATATTATCGCTGCCTGTTGTATTATTGTAAAGGGTTTTGTGTCCAAAAGCATTATTATACCAGCCTGTTGTATTATTAAATAGTGACTGATAACCTATGCTTGTATTTCTATAACCAGTGGTGGTTGAATAGCCTGAACTGTCGCCAACAAAAGTATTCCAGTAGCCACTTAAATTATTATACCCAGCCATTTGCCCTATAAATGTGTTTTGGATTCCTGAGGTGTTGCTGTTTCCTGACTGGTAACCAAAAAATGTATTAGCATTGGTGTTATCAATTCTTCCTGCTCTCTGACTGTTTACCTCAAAGTTCAGAGGAACATTATCTGTGGTACCCAGAAAATTTGTTCCATCTACAGTTCCGCTATTGCCTAATATAGACCATTCTTTATTGTTAAAAGCCAAAGGTGTCCAGACCGGCGAACCCGGGGTACCAGTATTCACCATAAAATAGCCTGTTGTTGTATTGTAAATCAATAATCCTGTAGCTGGTGATCCAATAGCATTCTGTTGAGCTGTAGTCATCCTAGGGAGGAGAAACCCACTTGTGGTGCTGCTAATATCCAGCATGGCACTCGCATCAGGCAAACTTCCCGTTGAATTAATTGAAACATTTTGTGAATAAATTTTTGATACAAAAGCAAGCTGACTAATCAGGAACACGGTTACTGCATACTTTTTCATGAAATTATCGGTATTATATCAATAGTTTTTGGGATAATGAATACTTAATTCCCGGTTATTACATCCATCGCAAGGATAAACGTTATTTATGCAATTACTATTGTGTATCGGGTGTAATGGATTTCTGATTTTAAACTAGGTCTAAACAAATTTTATTGTACTCAAATTATTGAGTACATAGTAATATATGTTCGAAAGGACTTATTTACTGGATATTACGCACCATAGTTTACAACCGCTTATCAAAAGGATTGAGGAACCAAGCCGTTACATCCAGGTATTAATGGGGTCTCGGCAGGTAGGCAAGACCACCTAGGTAATGCAATTGATACGGAAAATAAAAACAAGCCATCATTTTGCTTCTGCAGATGCGGTTGCGGCTGGGAACCCAACATGGTTATCGCAACAATAGGAAACGGCAAGGTTAATGATGGGACAAGGAACTTCTACCGAATTTTTATTGGTCATTGATGAGATTCAGAAGATAAACGATTGGACTGAAACGGTTAAACAGCTTTGGGATTCGGATAGCAGGGAAAGAAGGGATTTGAAAGTAATATTATTGGGCTCATCAAGATTATTGCTGTAACAACGGCTTACCGAATCATTGGCGGGGAGGTTTGAGAACACCATATATGCGGCATTGGTTTTACGGAGAAATGCATGGAGCCTTTGGATGGGGAGCAAAATAATATGTATGGTTTGGTGGGTACCCGGGCTCGGCTGGGCTGATAGCAGATGAAGGGCGCTGGAAAAGGCCTATGTGATGCAATCACTGATCGAGTCAAGCATTTCAAAAGACATCCTTATGCTGACCCGCGTGGATAAACCAGCATTGATGAAACGGCTCTTCGAATTGGGCTGGTTGTACTCAGGCCAAATATTATCCTTCACAAAGATGTTGGGCCAACTGCAGGATGCTGGGAACACAACAACTTTATCCCATTACCTTGAGCTATTGGATACAGCAGGACTGCTTGCGGGACTAGAAAAATATTCAGAGAATGCCCTTCGTATAAGATCATCTAGCCCCAAATTCCAAGTACACAATACAGCATTAGAGAGTGCCCAAAGAAGTGAGACTTTCAAAGATTATATCTACCCAGCCAAAAGAGTGGGGCAGGATGGTGGAGTCTGCCATCGGTGCCCATTTAATCAATCATTCTCTCACTGAAGGCTTCAAGGTTCATTACAGGAGGGAAAGAAATGAAGAAATTGATTTTGTCATCGAGAAAAATAAAAGGGTGATCGGCGTGGAGGTAAAGAGCAGTGCTACAAAAACATCAACAGGCATGGCTGCATTCAAAAAGAAATTCGGCCCCAATAAAGTACTCCTCATCGGGGATGCAGGCTTCTCATGGCAACATTTTTTACTAATGAACCCAATGGAGCTTTTCTGAATTTTGGTTTGTGGTATTTCAACACATCTGAGACAAAATAAAGCTAATTTCTCCGGTTAGTTTCATTTGGCCGAGGGGGGTCAATTAGCGTGGATTTTCCAACTTATACTTAAAAATGGAATAATTCTTACTTCGTAACTCGTTCTTTTTTAAAGAGAGACCCTTATAATCCTTTGTCAGGGCTTCATTATTATTTATCCCGTCAATCTCTTCGATTAGAGATTTCAATTTTTTGGAATAAGCTTATGGTTTTTTGGGTGTCATATTGTTTGCTGCTAACACATAGAAATATCCGAAGAGCCTCCAAAAAAATCCCAGTAATTAAAATCAGCTTCCGGGGCTTTGCAGTATACTTTTGCCTTGATTGATGTCGCCGTAAAGTTCGCTATTGGGTTTGAAGTATCACTCTCACTATAAAGTTATTCCTTTTTGCCCAATTCCCATCGATATCGAGTGGCCAACTTGCCTGCCATATCCTACAACCTTGACCACAGACGGCAATAGGCGTCGACTTAAAACACTCCCAAATAAATGTGGGATTGAAGTGTCAGTAGAAACTTTTTTTACTTTTTCGGGGTTTCTTATTATGCTGAATTCTTTGCGGATGATTTGTAAGGCTTCTTGTTGTGTAAGGAA
>OBLT010000146.1_pt1 | contig 54817 bp, 54 predicted proteins | sample 1518721 | NCBI WGS metagenome assembly OBLT01 (sample SAMEA3539307, study PRJEB22396) | soil metagenome | biome: tundra; feature: field; material: soil | place: USA | collected 2010-05 | depth 0.15 m | reverse complement strand
AAATATTTTCAAGCTCTTCCTGAAGATCTATTTTGGTTACGTTTCGCCCTAATTACCTTAAATTATCGAAATTAATTTGGCATACAAATCCCATCTGTCATTTTTCTTTCAATTGCCCAATCTTATCAATCCAAGGTTGTGCATCATTCTTCAGCCATGCCAGCGAAATCTGATCGCTTTTGATATAGGCATTAAGAAAGGCTGTCGTTACCTGCTCGATGACAACCTCCATCATGGCGCGCTGAGTCGGAGAACTTCCGCCTTCTTGCTTGGAAGGAGATCCAGAATCGCTCCCGCCATTGGATGTTCTTTTGCCATGACGATTGCCGCGCCCACTACCCGATCCTTCGCTGTTACTGCTGGGCTTAGTATGCTGACTGTTGCTATCCTTTTCAGTGATATTCGAATTGGCTCTGCCTCCATCTCCAATGACGGAGTGGGTTGCACCGGTCAATAACAAAAGATACTTGTTGATGGGTGGCATATATTGAAATGGTGCCTGGTGAAGCGATGGTGGAACGCTTACATGCGTATCGGTATCTGTATCGCTGGTTATGGATAGCACGGGCATATTAATATTGCGATAACGAACATCAAATGCCGAACCAGAAAAATCGGCATAGGGACTTAATGCAATGACACCGCCCACTGGAACCGGCAATCCGGAAACCAAAATATTTGGAACCTCTTCACCGGCAACAATCATTGCTGATTTGGCTCCGATATCAAAGCCAATTATCGCGATGCGAGACAAGTCCATGTGTTGCAAACTCGAATCGCCTGATGTGACACGTTGCTTCAGATATTCAATTACCTTCGTCAAAATATGTAGGCGCTCAGATACGACCTCGGAAGAATATCGTTCATGCCTGATAAATTCGAAATCGGCATTATGCGCAGCCTCAGACGACCATATGTTTTCATCATCTTTCAGTGCCTGAAGAGAAAGGACGACATATCCAGATTTTGCCCATGCATTACGCATTTCTGCACCAGCATCACTGGATTCCCCCAAGCCTGGCAGATAAATAACTAATGGATATTTCCCTTCTCGGCTGGGTTGAACAATGTTGACTCGACAACATTCATCTGCAATATTCAGCGATAGCCTGATCATTGATGTCGCGTACTCAATTCCGGAATCATATCCGCGAGTAGCAAACTGTTTAACTTTCGTATGGTCAATCTCTGGTCTTTTTGCGGAAGATGAACACCCCCCGATCAAAATTGCAGAAAGGGCAACCCCCATAATGAGATAAAGCCTCAGATAACTAAAGATATTAAAAATGAGATTCATGGCAGACTTCATGCGTTTTAGTGGCGATACTAAGAAGGTAGAGCGCAACATCAATGATCACGAAAAATAATTTGTCAAAAATATTTGAAATGTACTGATAAGAAGCTTAAGGCAACGAGGTAACTTATTTTGATCTACTTTGTAACAAAGTAAATTTTACTAAGCCTTTTTGATACAAATTGATACAACAATATTTTGAATGGTTTAACAAAAGCAGATATTGTGAAACACATGAAATATCAATAAATTATGATGACTATTCATCTTGATATTCATGCAAATGAAAGAATTAAGCGGCTTTCCACCCTCTTTTCTGCTTAAAGATTGCTGAAAATCTGATGATATTTTTTTTCATGGGCAAGTTGCTTATCCCGTTTCAATTCACAATTCTTTTAAAGGATAAATCATGAGCTCTATCAGCAATATTCCCGGTTCGTCCAATTGGTCTTAATTTGCAGCCGACAACGAATGCGACGCAATCGGTCGGGGGGAGGCGATTCTGATGGTGACAATGATGGCAGCAGTGGAACCGCTAAGGTTGGCAAATCCAACTTCCTGAGTGCCATTGAGCTGGCATAGGGTCAAAGCATATCGGGTAGTTCCAGCACATCGTCTGGCGCACCGACATCCAGTTCAACCTCCTCTTCAAGATCGACTAAGTATCCGCAAACTGCTTTGCAGCACTGCGCCAAGCGGGTGAGCCGAACAACGGAACGGCGGCAAACATTCAGAGTCCGTTACAACAACTTTCTTCAAGCAGCTCAAGCACGTCAACAAATGGTTCAACCAGCACCGATGCGCTCAGCAATTTGAATTCCAGCTTTCAGAATTTGATTGGTGCGATAAGCACATCGCAAGGACAGATGACTTCAGCAACAACCCCTAACCTGCAATCATTCCTGCAGGATTTGGGCAGCGGTCAGAATATTTCTGGTGCAGTGGTCAATACAAAAGCCTGATAATTTTTAATCCATATATACGTCGGGGGCGAGATGCTGCTCCCGGCGCTATTGTTTCTAGCTCTAGTAAGAGACCACAAACGCAGGTACGTATGAGCTTGTCAACTTGTAGCACATTCCTGACTTTCACCAGTGTCCGCTTGGAAACTTTCTCGAATGACCGCAATTGGCACTAAGCAGAGCTCCATGGTATTAAGTTGAATGCCAGAAAGCTGCAATTCACCCACCACTCTCAGGTGGGGTTAGTGAACAACGCCAACTCTTAACCTTAGAGTCCTCCGGTACCACCCTTGGAACACTCGCAAGAATCTGTGAAATTGCCGTATTTGCGTTTGAATTGCATTCCTCAACACTCCGGACATAGGGATTAAACACCGAATATTGTTTGACGTTCTCCGAATTTTCAAGCTCAACGATCAGAAAGGTGCCATCTGCTTTTTCTTGGCTACACCCAATCACAGCCAAAAGCCCAAGAGCCACCAGCACAGTTATGATTTTCGTAGTTACTTTGGAATAACAGTTTATGGTTTTTCTCATATTGGTTGTTTGACATTTAAAGCGGCCATCCTGTCTTGAATCAAATGGAATATCAAGTCGAAGTTCTGCTTCTGGCACCGACCGGAAATTCACCCCTCGTTATACACCGTCAGAAAACAGCCATTCATAACGCGCAGCCCCGACACATTTTGGACAATCAGCTGAACCGCTTTAAGATGCTGATGGACTTTAAAAACGGTAACCCATCAGGTAATTCAGGCTGGCCATCGAGCAGCGCTGTGTCAGCGGGCTTTGTTGGGCGGAGCCAGTGAGCCACTTGTATGACAGTCCAGCGATGCTGAACCATTTCTTGTCGTAACTGTGCAACCAGTTGGCGGTCAGAGCGTAATCCTTGATACCTGCGTTGGCATTGTAGGCAGTGAGCGCATTTCCCGAGGCTGCGGCCTGTTCCGGCGTCACGCCGAAGTAAGTCTGGTTGTAGCGGGTATCGCCCCAGTTGAGGTTGACGCCCAGGCGCAGGCGGTCGGCAGCAGAAAGGGGGAAACCGATGCCCCCTCCCAGTTCGGCGTGAGTGCCGTGGCTACCGGTGGTGATGCCGCTGGAGATATACCAAGGAGCAAAGCGCTGGTTGTAGAACAAGCCTGCTTCGGGAATGTAACCGATGTCGCCCATGCCGTTCAAGTGTGGGTCAGCGCTTTGTCTGCGGCTACGGCCCGGCATCAGGCGCATACCGTATTGCACATCTTTCGCATCGGAAAAATTGTAGCCTATGCCGCGCAACAGGCTGATGAAGAGCTTGCCATTACTGTAGTTGGCATCCAGCAACGGCATGAAGCGCAGACGATAGGCCTCTGCGCCTTCATAGCGCGGCGCGTAACTTGCGCCGCCACCCAGAGCGAATCGCCAGACGCCAGAAGATGGCCCCTTTTCCGTTGAGGGTGCAGAGGGAATGTTGTTAAGCGGCAGGTCGGGAATCGGCTCAATGTCGAAGTCCGCTCCCAGCGCGGAGAATGGAGCGGCGACAGTCAGGAATAAGACCAGTAATTTCATTCAGGTTTTCCGTTATAGACGCATGAAGCTTCTAAGTTTCATGATACGCGGGTTCTCGTAATCCCTCATTCAGCCTCATGCTGACCACTGAATCTGTTGCCTCCCACCAAGTTCCGCAATTGGCACGCTGCCGCACTTCATTCTGCCATTTTGCCTGCCGTAAAGCGGAACTATGATAATTTCTACTGAACCTTGGGTTTCCTGCTTGGCGAAGCTGGAGGTGAATACCCAGCTACCCTGTAAATTGTCCCCTCGAATTTCTTACCCTTGTTAAACTTGATCGATTGGCACACCACAACCTCATGTCTAGCAGTAAGTTCCGCTAACTGCAAACGTACGGCAGCAAGTGATATACCTGTTGCAACAGCGATCTCTTTGTCGAGTCGCTCACCATGCATTTTCAAGTATCGTATGACTTCATTCATAAGTTTTACATGATGGCACAATTCGGATATTGGCGTGCTTTGAGTTCCTTATTTTTGCAAGTAAAGCGTTTGCATGACCAATACTGGTGGGGTTTTTTGCTAATTTACGAGCTACAGGCTGATGGCGCAATCATCTTTATCCGCACAGGAACGCATGCTGAGCTATTTTGAATAGCTGGGCTAAAGTCAATAATTAACAAATCATTACAAATTTACTCTTGGTGGAAACACTTATCGTACAGTCTAATCCTAGTATCTTGTCCACGCCAAACAAGGCGCTACTCATCGAGGAGCTGGCGGCGAAATACCTGTAACAAACTATGAGAGTTGGAATGCGTAAAGCTATATTGATGATGATACTAGCTGTTGTGAGCAGTAGTGCAGCAGCTGATTGGGTACAAATTACCGGCGATGATACATCTTTTACCGCCTACGCTGATCCCGCCTCAATCCACAGGGCAGGCAACAGGGTGAAAATGAGGAGTCTGTTGGACTTCAAGACAGCAGATAAACTCGGTAGTACGCCGTATATGTCGCAGATAGAGCAACAGGAATACGACTGCAAGAAAGAGCAAATGCGAACACTTGCGCTCAATTTTTACTCTGGAAATATGGGCGAGGGCGAGACGGTATATAGCGACACTGATCCTGACAAATGGAGACGGATAATACCTGATTCTATAGATGAAGACCTGTGGGAAACTGCCTGTAGAAAACCTCACAGGTAATAGCCGGACGATTGCGTCCGGACTTATTTAATAGTAAGGACGCGCATATTGCCATTGTATATTGCTATGTGTAATGGTTCTGATTGCCCGTCGCCCTCATCTTTTGGTCAATAGTGATGACAGATGAATGTCTGCTTGTGGCACGATCTGGAAATTTAACATCACCATTACACTGCCCTACAGCAGTCGCTCGCGACGTGCGGCTACACGTTGGAAGGTCAGATCACTTATTTGTCCAATTTGACCAAAAATGTAACTCCAATCAGCTTGGTGCTGAGCGATGGGGACTTGCCTACATTGAAGTGTTGGAAGCCCAAGCGAACTGCACCATTGCCACGTTGATATTCAACTCCTGCACCATATGTCAAACCAGTGTTGAATACATTCCCAGATGAATAGATAGCATCCACCCCAGCCTTGCCATACAGATTGATGCCGCTATCACCCAATGGCAAAAAGCCAGCAATGGAAAAATCAGCTTCGCCGTTTGAGGAGAATGGGCCGATTTTACCAAAGATGCCACCTTGCACTTCATAGCCGTAGTACTCGTTTGGTCTTGCGGAGATCATGCCCGTGAAACCTGCCGACGAATTATTTACTCCGTTTTCACTCGACTTGGCTGCGTCCAGCGAAAAGCCAACGTAGTCTTCTAGTGCTACTGCGTTCATTGTCATACCAATACTGAAACAAGCAAGTATTACCAGCACTATTTTTTTCATATTTTCCTTATTATCTAAAGCAAACGTGATGATATAAAAATGGACAGAGAAAGGTTGTGAACATCGCCGAGCATCATTATATCCATGGTCTTGAGAATGGCATCCCGAATATTGTTATTGTTGCTGAGGCCATCTCAGCTAGAAGGCGCCATAGCTAGTACTTTTATTCGGCCAATAATATGATCGAATGAGTCCTAATACTATAGGGTGAAATACTGGGTCGTCAGCTTGTGTCCGAACCGTCGAGCCAACCAGAACTCTATGCTGAACTTCGGCTATTGGCACTAAGCGGTCCGTCCTCATAGCCGTCATCAGTCGTGGATTCAGAATATCTTGTTATTGCCCTGTTAACAGACTTTCCGGCTCGACTTTGCTGCCGGTAACCGCCACCACTTTATGACGTGATTGTCCGCCCTGCTTCAGTTCGGCATTGCGCAGCGGGACGGCAAACAAATCAGCGATGAATTTCAACAGGGCATCGTTGGCGCGACCTTCGATGGGCGGGGCAGCTAACTTTATCTTGAGTGCATCACCGTGCAGCCCGACGATTTCGCTGCGCTTTGCTCCGGGTTGCACATGCAAAGTCAGGGTGATGTTTTCCCCGTCGCGGCGATACCAGTCAGCCATTAAAGGAGCCTGAGCGCGACTTGTTCCAGCGCACCGACCGGCACGATCACGATAAGCTGGCAGATGATGAGCAGTAGCAACGAGGACAAATCCACGTTGCCCAGCATCGGCACGATGCGGCGTAACGGTTGCAGAAATCGTTGGGTGATGGCTGTCAACAGCGGTGCGGCTGGCGTGTAGGGGTTTACCCAGGACAAAATCGCTTGAGCAAACACCGCTGCCATCAACAAGTACAGACTGATCTTGAGCAGCTTGACCATAGCCATAACCAAAAGTCCCGGCAACAAGAATCCATGCGTCGGGGTATTCAGCACCCACAACAGTGCGGTCAGGTATAGCATTTCAACCAACAGTGACAGTAGCAGCGTCGCCATGTCCAGTCCCCGTGCAGAAGGTACGAAACGGCGCACACGCAACACCAGAAAATCGGTGAGCACCATGACGAATTCGCCGATAGGATTGCGTAGCGGGGCGCGCAGCCATTGCAAGTGAAAGCGCAGCAGCAATATCGCTGCAAACGGTTGCAGCAGGATGTCGAGCAGGAACTGCAGGGCTTCGTTGAGCATTATTGATTTCCCCCCGATTCGCTACCAAGTTCATCGCCCATTTCGCGGGAGCGCGCTGCAGCAGCCTGCGCAGCTTGATCTATATGTTCGGCAACATGATTGGCGGACAGGCTCAGCAACGCACGCTCGGTTGTGCCATTTTTGGATGTGACGCGTGCGCGCAGCACACTGACATCCTCATCGCTGGATGCGGCTAATTTACTGGCACCCAGAAAGGTCGCTAGGCTCAGGCGGCGCGCGTCCTCGGCATTGAATCCCATTTCGCGTGCCGCTTGTTGCAGCGCCTCGATGAAGTAAAAAACATAGGCCGGGCCGCTGCCGGAAATCGCCGTCACGGCATCCAGCATGGCTTCGTCTTGCAGCCATAAGGTCTCGCCTACCGCCGCCAGAATGTTTTGCGCTTGTTCACGCTGCGCGGCGCTCACTGCGGGCAACGCATACAAGCCGGTCATGCCGCTTCGGATCAATGCCGGTGTGTTGGGCATGGCTCGAACGATCGCCTGGGTGTTGCACCAGCGCGCCAGATCCACCGCGCGTATGCCGGCCGCGATAGAGATCAGCAGTTGTTCCCGGAGCAGAGGAGCAAGCTGTTGAGCCACTTCGCGCAATTGTTGCGGCTTGACCGCGAAGACGATGATCTGACTGCCCGCAACACCTTCGGCAATGTTTTCAAACGCGCGCACCGCGAAATCGCGTTGCAGCCGCGCGCGATTGTCGGCATTGATTTCTACCACACTGATCTGTGCGGCAGAGAATCCCTTGCCGAGCAAGCCGCCAATCAAAGCGGTAGCCATGTTGCCGCCACCGATGAAGCAAATATTCATGACCGCTTTCCCTGTAATAAATTAGGCCTTTTGGTAAATCCGATCACCAAAAATTGCGGTGCCGATGCGCACTATAGTCGCACCTTCTGCGATCGCTGCGGCAAAATCATGCGACATGCCCATCGATAAAGTATCCAACTGCAAGCCCTGCTGATTCAACTGATCGCGCAACTTCCGCAACCGCGCGAAGGGCAGACGCTGTGCAGTGACATCATCACTGGGTGCGGGAACCGCCATCAATCCGCGTAATTTCAGCTTGGGCAGTTTCGCGATGGCGTGAGCCAATGCGCCAACCTCATTTGGAGCTACGCCGCTTTTGCTGGCCTCCAGGCTGATGTTGACCTGCAAGCATACCTGCAACGCTGGCAAATGAGCGGGCCGTTGTTCGGATAAGCGCTCGGCGATTTTCAGTCTGTCCACGCTGTGCACCCAGATAAAATTCTCTGCGATGGCACGGGTCTTGTTGCTTTGAATCGGCCCGATGTAATGCCACGCTATCGGCAAATCTTGCAGTGCGGCGATCTTGTCCAACGCCTCTTGCACGTAGCTTTCCGCAAAGCACGTCTGCCCCGCGTGGTAAGCTTCGCGTAACGCATCCGGCGCGAAAGTCTTGCTGACCGCCAGCAAGCTGACATCGTTTGCACCACGACCGGCCTCGACAGCCGCTGCCGCTATCGCGTCGCGCACAGCTTGCAAGTTGGAAGCGATTGTTGTCATAATCTCGTGCGCCAAACATTCCTAATTCGGGCGGCTCAGGGCCACCTCATCAAACCGGGACGATTATAATGGATATCACCGAACTGCTTGCCTTTAGCGTCAAAAACAAAGCGTCCGACTTGCATCTTTCCGCCGGTCTGCCGCCGATGATTCGTGTGCATGGCGACATACGCAGGATCAACCTGCCGGCGCTGGAGCACAAGGATGTGCACGCCCTGGTGTATGACATCATGAACGATGGTCAGCGCAAGGCTTACGAGGAGAACAAGGAGATCGACTTCTCCTTCGAAGTTCCCGGACTGGCACGTTTTCGCGTCAACGCCTTTGTTCATAACCGCGGTGCGGGTGCGGTAATGCGTACCATTCCTTCCAAGATACTGTCGCTGGAAGACCTGAAGTGCCCGAAGATTTTCGAGTCCATTTCTGATTTTCCGCGCGGCATGGTGCTTGTTACGGGACCAACCGGCTCGGGAAAATCCACTACGCTGGCTGCGATGGTCAACCAACGTAATGAGAAAGAATTGGGCCACATCCTGACCGTGGAAGACCCGATCGAATTCGTGCACGAAAGCAAAAAGTGTTTGATCAATCAGCGCGAAGTTGGCCCGCATACCTTGTCATTCCAGAATGCTTTGCGCAGTGCCCTGCGTGAAGACCCGGACGTGATCCTGGTCGGCGAAATGCGCGATCTGGAAACCATACGCCTGGCCATGACTGCGGCGGAAACCGGCCACCTGGTGTTTGGTACGCTGCACACCAGTTCGGCGGCAAAAACCATCGACCGCATCATCGACGTGTTCCCCGCCGACGAAAAAGAAATGGTGCGCGCGATGTTGTCCGAATCGTTGCGCGCGGTGATTTCGCAAGCCCTTCTAAAAACCAAGGATGGCACGGGTCGGATAGCGGCGCATGAGATCATGATTTGCACCCCGGCGATCCGCAACCTGATCCGCGAAGCAAAAGTGCCGCAAATGTATTCTGCGATACAAACCGGCCAAGCTATGGGTATGCAGACGTTGGATCAATGCCTCGCCACCCTCATCAAAGAAAATAAAATTACCCCTGCGGAAGCGCGCACCAAGGCTGCAAATAAAGACTCGTTCCCCGGCTAATCACAGTCTTCACATTAGGAGTTTTATATTATGGAAAGAGATCAAGCCACCGAACTGATACACAACTTGCTGCGCGGCATGATCAGCAAAAAAGCTTCCGACATGTTCATCACGACGGGCTTCCCGCCGGCGTTCAAGGTGGACGGAAAAATGACCCCGGTCTCCAGCCAGGTTCTCAACGCGCAGCACACTCAGGAACTGGCACGCAGCATTATGAACGACCGCCAGGCGGCAGAGTTTGAAACTACCCACGAATGTAATTTTGCGATCAGCCCGCACGGTATCGGCCGGTTCCGCGTCAATGTGTTCTTGCAGCAGCAGCGCGTCGGCATGGTGTTGCGTACCATTACCACCCAGATTCCAGATCTCGATCAGATGGAGATGCCCCCGGTGCTCAAAGACATCGTGATGACCAAGCGAGGTCTGGTGATCGTGACCGGTGGGACTGGCTCCGGCAAGTCGACCACGCTGGCCGGGATGCTCGGTCATCGCAACAAAAATAGCTATGGACACATCATTACCATCGAAGACCCGGTGGAGTTCGTGCATGAACACATCCACTGCCTCGTCACGCACCGCGAGGTCGGTGTGGATACAGAGTCCTGGCACAACGCGCTGAAGAATGCCCTGCGCCAGGCACCCGATGTGATTTTGATCGGCGAAATCCGTGACCGTGAAACCATGGAATATGCCGTGGCTTTTTCGGAAACAGGACACTTATGTCTGGCCACGCTGCACGCCAATAATGCCAACCAGGCACTGGATCGCATCATCAACTTCTTCCCGGAAGAACGTCGCACGCAGTTGCTGATGGACTTGTCACTTAACGTCAAGGCATTTATTTCGCAACGCCTGATCCTGAAAATGGACGGAATGGGGCGTGCTGCCGCGGTTGAAATCATGCTCAACTCACCGCTGATTGCCGACCTGATCTTCAAGGGCGAAGTAAATATGATCAAGGGTGTGATGGCACAATCGCGCGAGCTGGGCATGGAGACTTTTGATGGCGCGTTGTTCAATTTGTATGAATCCGGCACGATCTCTTATGAGGAAGCTTTGAAGAACGCAGACTCAGTCAATGATTTGCGTCTGCACATCAAATTGGAAAGCAAGCTGTCGACGGATCGGGACCTGATGAGTGGTACCGAAAATATGAAGATTACCTAACGGCGATTGCTTCCGGACACAATTTTGTATTCCAGCAAACGGCATTCGATTGCGCCGTTGAATAACGGGATGCGCCTGGACGGAGACAGGCGCATCAGTTTCAAGATGGCTTTGTCAGCAGTGAACAGATAAGCCGTCCAACCGCCGAATTTCTTTTTCAGCGCGTCGCCCAGCTTCGGATAAAGCTCGGCCAATTCGTCCAGTTCACCCATGCGCTCGCCGTAGGGCAGGTTTGCCACCAGCATGCCATGCTCTGCAGGTGCCGAGATTTCCAGCACGTTGGCTTGCTTCAGTTCCACGCATTCCGACAGTCCCGCTTCATCCAGGTTGCGCCACGCGGTTTTCAGCGCGTCGCCATATAAATCGCTGCCATAAAGCTCCAATGGCTTGACTGGCAGTTCTGCGGCAATCGCCTGTTCGCGCATCGCATGCCATATTGCAGCATCGAAATTTTTCAGTTTTTCAAAGGCAAAGCTGCGTGCGATACCGGGCTGGATGTTGAGCGACATTTGCGCCGCCTCGATCAGGAACGTGCCACTGCCGCACATTGGGTCGAGCAGCGGTGTGCCGGGCTGCCAGTTCATCAAACGCAAAATACCCGCTGCGAGATTTTCGCGCAGCGGCGCGATGTTGGTGTGCTGGCGCACGCCGCGCTTGAATAGCGCGTCGCCGGAGGTGTCCAGATACAGCATCAGCTTGTTGTCTTCGATAAACACATGGATGCGCACGTCCGGCTCCAGCGTGTCCACACTGGGCCGTTCGTTGCAGTGAGCGCGGAAGCGGTCGCACACGGCATCCTTGACCAGCAGGGTGATGAACTCCAGACTTTTCAGCGGACAGCGGATCGCTGTGGTATTCACGCGGATGGTGCGGGTGACATCGAACCAGCGCTGCCATTGCAATTCAAATACCGCCTGATAAATATCCTGCTCGTTGCGGTATTGCGTTTCCTTGATGCGCCACAAAATGCGGCTGGCGATGCGGCTTTCCAGATTGGCGCGACAACACAACGCCCAGTCGCCGGAGAAATGCACGCCGCCCTCGGTGCTGCGCACGCTTTGCGCTCCCAAGGTTTCAAGATCGGTAAGTAATATATTTTCCAGGCCGCGCGGACAGGGGGCGAAAAAATCAGGCATAAATTAGAAAGGTTTTACGGTGACGAGAATAACTACAGCTATCAGAACGAGTACCGGGATTTCGTTGAACCAGCGATAAAAAACATGGCCGCGGGTATTCTGGTCGGCGGCAAATTGTTTGACCAGTGTGCCGCAGTAGTAGTGATAGCCGATCAGCACCAGCACCAGAAAAAGTTTGGCGTACAGCCAGTTTCCGGTAATGCCGTAACCCAACCACAACCACATGCCGAAGCCTAATGCCAGCCAGGCAATCGGGGTGACGAAGCGATACAGCTTGCCTTCCATCAGCTTCAGCCGCGCGATTTCGGCAGGCTCGGTCGCCATCGCGTGATTCACAAAAATGCGCGGCAGATAGAACAATCCGGCGAACCAGCTCACGACGAAAATGATGTGAAACGCTTTAACCCACAACATACGAAATCCTCATTGGGAAAGTCTTCTTCTGAACAACACCAGCGACACATAAAATCCGACCAGCGCATAGCACGACAGCACTGCAATATGCAACAGAAAATGCGCCGGAATTGCGTCATTCAGCAGCGGTCGTGCGAGATTGATTGCATGTGTCAGCGGCAGGATAGACGACACATTTTGCAACAATGGCGGCAACTGCTCGACCGGAAAAAATACGCCGCATAATAGCACCATCGGTGTGATGACCAGGGTGAAGTAGTACATGAAAAAATCATAGCCCGGTGCGAGCGCGGTGACGATCAGTCCCAGTGCCGCGAAGCACAGCCCCACCAGCAAAGCGAGCGGAATGATCCACAACGACAGCGGCGAGTGCGACATCCCCAGCAGCCAAATCACCAGCAGCACCGCCAGACCGGAGAGCAGGCTTTTGCTCCCAGCCCAGACAACTTCAGAGAATACGATGTCGTCCAGCGTGATCGGCGTATTGAGAATCGCATCCCAGGTGCGTTGCTCGTACATACGCGAGAAGGTGGAATACAACACCTCGAAGCTGGCACTGTTCATGGTGCTGTAGCACACTATTCCCGCCGCAAGAAAGGACATGTAAGACATTCCGCCAATTTTCGGCAGCATGCCTCCCAGCCCATAGCCCATGCCCAGCATGTAAATCACCGGGTCGGCGAGATTGCCAAGTATCGCGGAGCCTGCCATTTTTTCCCACACCATAAAGTTGCGCCGCCAGATCGGGATGAAACGGCGGCTGAATTGCGGCAGTGCAAAGATATTTGGTTTCATGCTGGCATTACCTGTAAAACTTCGTCTAGCGTAGCGTGTGCTGCGCGCACGACTTTTGATCTATGCCGTGCGCACAGCACACGCCACGTCCCCCTTTTCAAGATTGCTCCCGCATCTCGCGACCTGTCAGCTTGAGGAACACATCCTCCAGATTGGCTGGCCTATGCAGGTAGCGCAGTTCCGGATGTTGCTGCAATTCCAGCAGCAGCGGCTGCGCATCGGACACATAGCAAAACACCGACTCGCCGCTCACCTCGAAGCGTTGTGCATGATGCGCCGCATGGTTTTGCGCCCATGCCGCCGCCTGTTCACCAAAAACCTCGACCACTTGCGGCTCGATGTTTTGCGCGATCAGTTCGCGCGGCGAACCGGTGCTGATGATGCGCCCGTTATCCATCACCGCGATGCGATGGCATAGCCGCTCCGCTTCATCCATGAAGTGCGTGGTGAGCAACAAGGTCTTGCCGCGCGCGGTCAGCTCGCGCAGGCGTTGCCAGATCAGATGGCGCGCTTGCGGATCAAGTCCGGTGGTCGGCTCATCGAGAAAAATGACTTCGGGGTCGTTCACCAGCGCGCGCGCCAGGGTCAGGCGCCGCTTCATCCCGCCGGACAGGGTTGGCACTTTTACATCGCGCTTGTGGGTCAGATTGGCGAACTCCAGCAACTCCGGCAAACGCGCTTCGATCGCCGCATCGCTCATGCCGAAGTAGCGGCCATACACCAGCAGGTTTTCCGCCACGGTGAAATCCGGGTCGAGATTGTCTATCTGCGGCACGACGCCGACGTGCAACCGGGCGGCGCGCGCCTGTTGCGGCACGACATGATCCAGCAACTGTAACTCGCCCGCGTCCGGCGTGATCAGGCCGAGCATCAAACGCAGCGTGGTGGTCTTGCCCGCGCCATTCGGCCCCAGCAAACCGAAACATTCGCCGCGCTGAATGGAAAGATTCAGCCCATCCACCACCACCTGATCGCCGTAGCATTTGCGCAGGTTTTGTGCGGAGAGGACGATGGCCATCTCAAATAGTCCAATAGCGCAAAGCCACAACATCCCCTCCCACTTGCAGGGGGAAGAACGGGTATGTCTCAAATGGAAAATCTTGGTTCATAGCGGATGCCCGTTGAATGCATGCAGCACGATCTGCTTGAGCTGGTTCAGCCGCCCGTGGAAAAAATGCCCCGCCTCCGGCAACACCACGATGGGCAGATGCAATGGACGAGCCCATTGCAGCACATCGGCCAACTGCACCACCTCGTCCAGTTCGCCATGCACCAGCAGCGTGTCATGCCGCACCGGCGGCATCGCGAAACGCCCCACTGCGGGCGCGATCAGCACCAGCCGGTGCGGATGCGGGTGCAAATGTTGTGCGGCGCATGCCTGCACATAGCCACCGAAAGAAAAGCCGGAAAGGATCAGCGGCAAGTTGCCATACTCCTGCCGCGCGTGGCGCACCACCGTCAGCACATCCTCCACCTCGCCGTCGCCTTCATCGAATTCGCCGCCGCTGGCTCCTACACCGCGAAAGTTGAAACGCAACGCGACGAAACCCAGTTCCACAAAAGTTTTCGCCAGGGTCGTGACGACCTTGTTGTCCATCGTGCCGCCCATGGTGGGCAGCGGGTGCGCGACCACGGCGATGGCGCGCGGCGATCCGTCAGGCAAGTGTGTGATGCCTTCGAGATTTCCGGCAGCGCCTGTTATGGAAAATTTTTTCAGGGTAGGCATTAACTAGCCTCGTCATGCAGATCGCTCTTCCCGATATTGCACTTCAGGCAGAGGGTTCTCAGATTTCCAAGAACAGTCTCACCACCTTTAGACCATGGCTTAATATGGTCAGCATGAAGAATCACATTTGGATCCTTGGCGGGACTAGCACCGCACATTTGGCAGATGCAATTGTCACGAATCAAAACCTGTGCACGCAGCCGCCAATTGACTTTACTCCCAGTTCTTTTGTTTGTCCGAAATGGCCTTGGTGCCGCAGATTCAACCTCAGAAACCTTTCCCGATTTAATGAACGATTCAAAGGCAAGCAATGCTTTATTCCAAGAACCGAATCGCTGCTCATATGTGCCAAGTGAAAAGTCTGACAGCCCGTGTGCTTTATCTAGTTCCCGTCCATAAGGTTGGCGGCCGAGGCTAGTCCAAACATTCGCAATGTTCTCAAAAAGTTCCGCATCAGGGACATGCTGTCTGTGTGGTGCTCTAAGGCCGGCCTTTTGAAGTGCCAAGTTCCACTGTTTGAACCTTCTTAAGAAGGTGTTGACTCCAAAACTTCCCTTTGTCGTATATTCAGCGGCAGTTATAGTATCTTTTGAAAGTTCCGCTGCACATCGCTTTAAATCTTCAAGGAGATCATCTTCGGAAATGTCTCTCCTCCGTAGTCGCACATGGAACTCGCTCATGGTTTCTCCACAATATTAGCCATCTTGAATGTAATCATAGTACGAGCAGACGACTTTGAGTTAGCGAGCGGTAAATGACTGCGATGTGAAAAATGTGAATGCCCTAAATTTTCAGCCGCTCCACCACACGCCCATTTTTCAAATGCTCTTCGATGATCTCGTCGAGATCGCTTTCGTCAATGTAGGTATACCAGGTGCCCTCGGGATAAACCACGATGACCGGACCTTCTTCGCAGCGATCCATACATCCGGCGGAGTTGATGCGGATTTTATTTTGTGGGTTGGAAATGCCGAGCTCCTTGACCTTGTTTTTCACGTAGTCGCGCGCCTTTCGTGCGCCTTGATTGTTGCAGCAAGCGCTGCCGTCCTCACGTTGATTGGTACAGAAAAAAACATGCTTATCGTAAAAGCTCATGGCAGACTCCGGAAAAATCGAATTATACTTTCCTGATACGCCACAGATGAAATATCAGCAGCAAAGGGAAGACTAAAGTGATGGTCTGCGCCAGCCCGTTGTAGTTGAGCAAATGCCCGTAATGCCAGTGGTAGATGGACATTGCGGCGGAAGGGGTGTTGTCGTCAAACACAAAATTCACGATGGCAAAGTAGCATAAAGCCGCCGCAGTGCCGAAACCCATCGCCGCACTGCGCGGCAGCCGCATCGCTACAAACAACAGCAATATCCCCAGCAACATTCCCAGCAACGCCTCGCTATTGATCCATAACAACAGCGCCCAGGATTTCAGCAGCAGCGCGGCGGTAATGAATTTCGCCAGCGCCACCACGCTCAATATCACCAGTAACGCCGTTACGATATTGCGCGGCGCACGCAACAAGGTCAGCATCAACGTACCCAGCATCAACAAATTCAGTGTGACAGCACTGGTTTCCCATCCATTAAACGGGGCGGACCGCAGTGTCACAAAAGGCTGGCGCGCCACACCGCTGATAAACACATTGCCCAGCATCGGCAGGGACGGGTTGATCTGTCCGAACATCCATAGCGCAAGCAAGGCCAGACCAAAATCCATCTCTTTGCCATGACGAAACAAATCGCGGCGCCAGCGCGTCAGTCGCGAGAAAAACCAGGTCCACGAAGTTATGCTCACCGCCAATAATGCGCCTATCAATGTACCCGCACTATTGGTCAGCAAATCCATATTGGAACTGACACGCATCGGCAAATACATTTGCAGATACTCCATGCTCGCTGACAACAATACGCCCAGACACAGACCCAGAATCACGCTGACAAGCGCACTAAAACGTGTGCGCAACATCAGTCCAACCAGCAAGCCGAACGGCATATAGGCCAGCAAATTGATAACTGTATCGAACGCGGTATAGGTGAGCAGAAAAGGTGCGCGGAGTACCTCGATAAAATCCAAACCTTGCCCGCGCCAACCGGAAAATGGCGACAGGCTCCCATACACGATGAACAGTGTGTAGCCGAAAGCCAGCCAAGCACGAAGTCTTAAGCGGGTTTCGGTGATGAAGGGTTCTTCCATGTTTTGTATCGGTCGCATTGCCAACAGACGCGCAAGTTTAACCTATTCCACCGTGCGGCTCGGGTGCAAAGAAATAGGGACATATTTTGCTTTGTGTATAAACAAGCAATATTTATTCTTGATGGTTTTACTCGTCTACATTTGATGTATTACCAAAAAGGAGTAGATTGCGCGCATCAGATTTTTTCTAAAAGGAGACTGTTATAAAAACTTGTTATCTTATTGCAATGATAGCTGCCCTGTCTGTTTCCGCTACCGCGTTTGCGGCGGATGATGGCGAGGCTCTGTTCAAGAAAAGCGGCTGTACTGCATGTCATGCAGTAGCCAAAAAATTGGTCGGCCCAGCCATGAAGGATGTCGCCGCGAAGTACAAGGACGACAAGGAAGCCCAAGCCAGGCTGGAAAAGAAGGTACGCAATGGCGGTTCCGGTTCATGGGGCGCTGTGCCTATGATGCCCACAGCGAAATCAGTTAGCGATGAAAGCATCAAGACCATCGTGGAATGGGCGCTGAGCCAGAAATAAGGCCATCCCACCCGCGCAACAAGCCGACGCAAGTCGGCTTTTTTGTTGCCTGCGGCAAACCGCTCGTGCATAGCCGAACTGTTATAATTTGTGCCAAATTTTCTCGCAACACTCCATGAATATTCTTTACGAAGAAGACGGCAATTTCAAGGTCGGCAACGTCATGACCGACAACATCACTTCACTCCAGATTGAAAGTGTGTCCGGCAAGCGCAGCAAGGTCAAAGCGGCCAATGTGATGCTGCGTTTCACCCAGCCCGCCTTAGCCGAATTTATTGCCCAGGCAGAGTCCATCGCCTCGGGCATCGAGGTGGATTTTCTGTGGGAATGCTGTCCGGCGGATGAATTTGGCTTCGAGCAAATCGCCACCGAATATTTTGGCCATATCCCAAGTTCATTGGAGGCCGCCGCCGCCTTGATACGCCTGCATAGCGCGCCAATCTATTTTCACAAGAAAGGCAAAGGCCGCTATCGCGCCGCACCACCTGATGTGCTCAAAGCCGCGCTGGCCGGAGCCGAGCGCAAGCGTCAGCAACTGGCGTTGCAGGCGCGTTACACCGAACAGCTCAGCCGTTTTGAATTACCCGGCGAATTTGCCGAACATTTGACGCAGTTGCTCTACAAACCGGATCGCAACACCATTGAGGCCAAGGCTCTGGAAGCAGCCTGTGCCGCGACGCATTTATCCGCCGTTCATCTGCTGCATCGCTGCGGCGCGTTGCCGTCCATACAGGATTACCATTTGCAGCGTTTCCTGTTCGAGCATTTTCCCAAAGGCACGGACTTTCCGCCTGTCGAATTAAGTGCGTGGGAGGAATTGCCGCAGGCCGGCGTGAATGCCTTCAGTATCGACGATGCGACCACCACGGAAATTGACGATGCGTTCTCGGTGGAAAAATTAGCCAGCGGCAACTGGCGCATCGGCGTGCATATTGCCGCTCCCGCACTGGGACTGCCGCGCGACTCGGATGGCGACAAGGTCGCCGCACAACGCCTCTCCACCGTGTATATGCCCGGCCAAAAGATCACCATGCTGCCGGACAGCGTGGTGCAAGCCTTCACGCTGTGCGCAGACCGCGTTTGCCCCGCGCTGTCGATGTACATCGAAGTGGACGGCGAAACGCTGGCAATTTTAAATTATGAAAGCCGCGTCGAGCTTATACACATCGCGGCGAATCTGCGCCATGACACACTGGAGCCGCTGTTCAACGAAGAGACGCTGGCGGCTGGCAAGCTTGATTATCCCTATGCGAGCGAACTGACATTACTGTGGAATCTGGTGCAAAAAATGGAAGCCGGGCGCGGCAAGCCGTCCGACAACAGCACGCAGCAAATGGATTACAACTTTCATATCGAATCCGAAGAGCTTTTGATGGAACCACTAGCCATTCGACTAGGCGGGCAAACAACGCCCGCCAAGTCGCTGGTTATGGCCGGGCACCCGAATGACCGTGTCAGCATCACGCAACGCCGGCGCGGTTCGCCCATCGACAAGGTGGTTTCCGAGCTGATGATCCTGGTGAACAGCGAATGGGGCAAGCATCTTGCCGAGCATGGCTTCGTCGGCATCTATCGCACCCAGCAAAACGGCAAGGTGAAAATGAGCACGGTCGCCGCACCGCATCAGGGCTTGGGCGTGGCGCAATACATGTGGTCCAGCTCACCGCTGCGCCGCTATGTGGATATGGTGAATCAACGCCAGATCATCGCAATGCTGCGCGATGAGGAACCAGCCTACCCCAAAAACGACCCCGCGCTGTACGCCACGATGCGCGACTTCGATACCATGTATGGCATCTATAACGAATTCCAGCGCAGCATGGAGCGCTACTGGTGTTTGCGCTGGTTGCAGCAGGAAAAAATCGGGCAAGTTGAAGCGATCGTGCTGCGCGAAAACCTGGTGAAGCTGAGCAACATCCCGCTGATCTTCCGTGTGCCATCGCTGCCGGAATTGCCTGCCAATACCCGGGTGCAACTGGCAATCGGTGAGATCGATTTGCTTGATCTTGAAGTACAGACACGCTTTGTAGCAAAACTGGAGGAAGTTGCTTGATAGCCAGGCCTAAAACATGGTCGTCGATGATCTCACCGCACTTGAAGACATCATTGTCTTTATCGATGGCTTTTTCCATCGCGCTGCACGCTTTTATTTTGTTTGGCATCGCGCTGGTGCTGCCCGATCCGCGCAACGCGGCCAACTTCACGCAGCCGCTGCAAGTGGTGTTGGTCAACAGCAAGTCAAAATCCAAGCCGTCAAAAGCCGACGCGCTGGCGCAGCACAATCTGGACGCCGGCGGCAATACCGCCGAGGACCGGCGCGCCAAAAGCCTGCTGCCCACGATACGCGATGACCGGCAGTTCACGCCGGAGCAACGCATCAAGCACGTCGCCGAACTGGAAGCGGAAACGAGGCGGATGCTGACCAGGCTCAAGAGTAATTACACCGCAGTACAACAGGAACTCAAGAAGCAAAAAAACAACACCGCCAGCAACGGCGAGGACTTGGTACAAAAAAGCCTGGAAATCGTGCGTCTCGAAGCACAGATCGACAAAAATTGGGATGACTATCAAAAGATACCGCGCCGCAAATTCATCGGCGCGCGCACGCAGGAATACCGCTTCGCGCAATACATCGAAGACTGGCGTGTCAAAGTGGAGCGTATCGGCAACCTGAATTACCCGGAACAGGCGCGCCAACAAAAAGTTTTCGGCAGCCTGAAACTCAGCGTCTCGATACGCGCGGATGGCAGCGTGGAAAGCATAGAGGTGAGCAAATCTTCTGGCCAGCGCATATTGGATGCGGCAGCAATGCGCATCGTCAAACTCGCTGCACCCTATTCTCCGCTGCCCCCGAACATCACCAAGGATACCGACATCCTGACCATCACGCGTACCTGGACGTTCACGTCGTCGGACAAACTGGAAAGTGAATAGAAAGTGAATAGAAAGTGAATAGAATCTTGCCCTATTCAGGTTTCTTGGTTAGAGTGTGACTTATGCATAGCTCCCTGTTCACCAGACTCCTGCTGATTTTCGCCCTGCTGTTCGCGCAGATGGGCGGTTTGACGCATGGCATTTCACACATTCTCACCGAAAAATCGCAGGGCTCGGACCAATCTCTGCCACATGACAAATATTGCGACCAGTGCGCGGCTTATGGGCAAATCGGCAGCGCAATCGGTAGCAGCAGTATCAGCTTCGCCAGCAGCGAAAATTTCGAAACGTTGCATTTTAACGAACCAGCTTCCTACACCTCCACTACGTTCGTCGCATTTGCGGCGCGCGCCCCGCCTTACTCCGCTTAAGCCATTCAACTGCCTCGCCGTCAGTGTGCGAGGTTTTGCCATGCTTTTTAGGAGTAAACATGTCCCGAAATATTTATTGGTGCGCGGCTGTTGCCGCGCTGTTGGGCAATCCGCTCAATACGTTCGCCGCAGACGATGCCGACCTGCAATCTATCCGCGAGCAGATTCAACAATTGAAGCAAAGCAGTGAGCAAAGTAACCTGCAACTGGAACAACGTTTGCAGCAAGCAGAAAAAGATGCGGCACAAGCTCAAGCCGCCGCTCAACAGCCCGTTCGCAGCAGTGCCGGCCCAAGCAATGTGAACAGCTTCAACCCCGCCGTGGCTATGATTTTGTCCGGCACCTATGGACAACTCAGGCAAGACCCTGCCATTCCCGCAACCGGTTTTGTGATGAATGCCAATAACACGGGCTACGTGCGCGGATTCTCGCTCCAGGAATCGGAACTTAGCATCTCTGCCAACATCGATCCACAGTTCAGCGGTGTAGGCACGTTCTCTCTGGCTCCTGAGGGCGGCATCAGCGTGGAGAATGGCTTCGTGCAAACCAGCACGCTGGGCAACGGCCTCAATCTCAAATTCGGACGCTTCTTCTCCGGCCTCGGCTATCTCAACGAGCAACACTCTCACGTCTGGGATTTCGTCGATCAGCCGCTGGTGTATCGCGTGCTGTGGGACAACCAGTATGCTGACGATGGCCTGCAACTGAAATGGCTGGCGCCGACCGACATGTTCGTCGAGATCGGCGGGGAGTTAGGCCGCGGGCTCGGCTTCCCGGGAACTAATCAGAACAAGAATGGCGCAGGATCAGGGGTTCTGTTCGCGCACATCGGTGACGACATCGGCATCGAGCAAAGCTGGCGCGCCGGTGCTTCGTTGCATGAGACCAGGCGCGTCGACGCGGTCAGCAATGCCGTGGATTCGCTTGGCATACCAATAAACAATCTATTTAACAGTTTCACCGGCGACAGCCAAACCACCGGGCTGGATTTCGTGTGGAAATACTCGCACAACGGCAACATCCGCGAGCGTTACCTCAAGGTGCAGAGCGAATATTTCCGCCGCAAGGAAAATGGTTTGCTGACCTATGACACAACGGGAGCGAACCTCACCGGCAACTTCACCGTCACGCAAAGCGGTTGGTATCTGCAAAGCGTGTACCAGTTCATGCCGACCTGGCGCACCGGCTTGCGCTACGACCGGCTCGATCCGGGTACTGCCAGTGTGGGGGCGTCTATCGCGGCCAATGTCATCAGCAATTACGCGTTCAATCCCTCGCGTCTCACCTGGATGGTGGATTACAACCCCAGCGAATTCTCCCGCATACGCTTGCAATTGGCGCGCGACGACTCGCGGCAAGGACTGGCGGAAAATCAGATGTTCCTGCAATACATCATGAGTCTGGGCGCGCACGGCGCGCACCAGTATTAGATTTTACAAGGGTAGGAGCGGGCCATGCCCGCGAACACAAAAATATCGCGGGCATGGCCCGCTCCTACAAGTGATTGATAAATTTATTGGAGCAATGACATGAATAAATTATTTTGCACCATGGGGTTGATAATTCTTGCAATCGTTTCCGCGCCCGCATTCGCTGCACTCAACGTGTTCGCCTGCGAACCGGAATGGGCGGCGCTCACCCAGCAACTAGCCGGCGACAAGGCCAGCATCTACACCGCCACCGGCCCGCTGCAAGACCCGCACCAGGTGCAGGCGCGCCCCAGCCTGATCGCCAAGGCACGCAGCGCGAATCTGCTGGTGTGCACCGGTGCGGAACTGGAAATCGGCTGGATGCCGGTGGTCCTGCGCGAGTCCGGCAATAGCGCTATTCAACCCGGCAGCAGCGGCAGTTTTGAAGCGGCGCAATATGTTGCCCTGCTGGAAATCCCAACGCGGCTGGATCGCGCCGAGGGAGATGTGCATGCGGCAGGCAATCCGCACATCCAGACCGATCCGCGCAACTTTCTGCCGATTGCAGAAGCCCTCAGCAAACGCCTGATCCAGCTTGACCCGGCCAACACGGCTTTCTACCAGCAACAGCTTGCCGCGTTCAATCAACAATGGCGAGCGGCAATCGCGAAGTGGGAAAAACAGGCCGCGCCGTTAAAGGGCGTATCCATCATCGTGCATCACAAAGGTTTCCCCTACCTGAACGACTGGCTGGGACTGAAAGAAGTTGCCGAACTGGAACCCAAGCCCGGCATGGAACCCAGCGCTTCCTACCTGGGGAAAGTGTTGAATGATTTGCAGCAACATCCGGCGCGCATGGTGTTGCGCGCAGCCTATCAGAATGAGCGGCCATCGGAATGGATCGCGGAACGCGCGCATATTCCCGCCGTGATGTTGCCATATACCGTGGGCGGCACGCCGCAGGCAACCGATTTATTCACGATGTTCGATGACACAATTCAGCGTTTGCTGGCGGGGCTGAAATGAACGAAATCGAACTCAACATCCTGCTGCCTGCGTTCATCGCGGGTTTGCTGGTACTCGCAACGCACATCCCGTTCGGCATGAAGATATTGGAGCGCGGCGTGATCTTCGCCGATCTCGCCGTCGCGCAAATTGCCGGGATGGGGGTGGTCATCGCCGGATTACTGAATTTGACCGAGCAGCCGCTGCTGGTGCAACTGATCGCCGCTGCCAGCGCGCTGTGCGGCGCGGCATTGCTCGCGCTGATTGAACGTTACTTGTCCGAAGTCAAGGAAGCCTGCATCGGCCTGACTTTCGTGCTCGCCGCCAGCGGCGGCATCCTGCTGATGAGCCGTGACGTACATTCAGGAGAGCACCTCAAGGATTTGCTGATCGGACAAATCCTTTGGGTAAGCACCAATCAATTGATCGCCACCGCTTTATTGACTGCCGCATTACTCGCGCTGTGGCAGTGGAGCAAACTGAAGACCCATTACTTGGGTTTCTACGCGCTGTTCGCCCTGGCCGTTACTGCCTCGGTGCAATTGGTCGGCGTGTATCTGGTGTTCGCCAGCCTGATCGTTCCGGCACTCGCCACCTATCGCATCAAACAACGGCGCACGCTTTATGCCTTTGCGATCGGTATTACCGGTTATGCCGTCGGACTGCTGCTATCGGCATGGTTTGATTTGCCCAGCGGCGCAACGGTGGTGTGGGCGATGGCTGCTACCGGAGTTCTCGCGGCTTGGTTGCTGAACGCTCCTTGACTTCCAATATGGCTCTCGACTAAAGTGTTCTTCATGCGCAACTCATTATTTGCCAGACTCCTGCTGATTTCAGCCTTGCTGTTTGTACAGCTGGGCGGCTTGATTCATAGTATTTCGCATGTACTGGACGGACAGTCGCAATCAGGCGACCAATCACCGACACACGATAAGCACTGCGACCTTTGCGACGCTTATGCTCAAATCAGCAGTGCGATTGGCAGCAGTAGCATCAGCTTTGCCAGCAGTGAGAATTACGAAACACCGCATTTAAACAACTCCCTCTCTTATACCTCCAATACGTTCGTCGCGTTCGCGGCGCGCGCCCCGCCTTACTCCGCTTAAGTCATTCAACTGCCTCGCCGCTAGTGTGCGAGGTTTTGTCATGTATTGTATGTTTGCCCATTATGAAGCGTGCCTGCGCAATCTTTTTTCCGCTGTTGCTTGCTCTCGTCCTGCTGTTCGCGCAGCAAGTCGGGGCAGCGCACGCATTGCGCCATGCGCTTGAGGATTTGACGCCACAACAAGAAGACAAACAGGTGCCGCATTCCGATGTCTGCGAACAATGCGCAAACTATTTGCAACTGGGCAGCGCCCTCAACGTCGGGGCATACGAGTTCACACCACTGATTGTATCCAGTGAAACGATACAGCACCGTGTCATTCTCTTACGTTCTGTCCACACACTTCCTGCTGTTGCGCGTGGTCCGCCTTATCTCCTCGAGCCGTTTGCATAAACACCAGCCCTTCTCCACTTGTGGAGAAGGGAAGCTTCTTTGCAACCTTATGGAGAAACACCATGTTAAAACACGCCCTATTGTGCGCGGCGCTAGCCGTGCCGCTTTACGCCCATGCCGCAAGTAACCCAGAGCCAAACTCCAGTCATGGACAAAATGGACAAACAAACGAAACAAGCAAGCTGAATGGCATCCAAGGTATGGTCAGCGATACCCTAGGACGTCCTATTATCGGGGCTAATGTCACACTAAAGACCGTTACTGGAGAAGTGGTTGGCCATGCTACTAGCAACGCAGAAGGGCGCTTCATCTTTTCTGCCGTAGCACCCGGTACCTACGCCGTCTTGTCGGACCAAGCCGGTTATGAAACTGGCTCATCGATTGTCACGTTCTCTGCTGGGATGGTAAGCACCACCATTACGCTGGCTGCCTCACAAGCGCTAGAGATCAACATCGCGGAGGCGCGGCTGGAAAATGCCCGCAATGGACTGTCACCCAAGACTGGCGGAAGTGTCTACAAGTTCGATGCCGGCGACATCGACAATTTGCCGCAGGGAGAAAACACTCCCGTCAACCAGGTGCTACTCCAGGCGCCTGGGGTCGTCAATGATTCTTATGGGCAACTGCATGTGCGGGGTGACCATGCCAACACCCAATACCGCATCAACGGGGTGATCTTGCCCGAAAGTATCAGCGGTTTCGGTCAAGCGCTGGATACACGCTTCGCGCAGAATATCGATCTGATGACCGGCGCTTTGCCTGCCCAGTACGGCTACCGCACGGCAGGTGTCATTGAAATCAACACCAAAACCAACTTTGAAGCCGGTGGGCACATCGATGTGTATGGCGGCAGCAACCGCACTTTCAACCCCAGCGTTGAATATGGAAACACGAGTGGCAACCTTTCCTATTTCGTCGATGGATCGTACCTGACCAACAACGTCGGCATCGAAAATCCGACCTCGAGCACCAACCCGATACATGACACCACCAACCAGGAGAAAGGGTTTGCCTACCTATCCTACCTGCTGAATCAAACCACCAAACTGAGCTTAATGTTTGGTAGTTATGATGGCAAGTTCCAGATACCGAACAATCCGGGGCAGCCAACTTACGTCAGCCAAAATGGTCCGTTGGGGAATTTGCCTGCCACATACGACTCCACCACGCTGAACGATCAGCAACGCGAGGTAAACCGCTTTGCGGTGTCCACTTTGCAGAGTTCGCTTAACGACCGCACCGACTACCAGATTTCGCTGTTTACCCGTTACTCCAGCGTGCATTACGTGCCGGATGTCGCGGGCAACCTGGCATTCAATGGTGTAGCGTCGGACTATTTCCGCAGCAGCTCCAGCACGGGTATTCAGGCTGATGGTAGCTACCGGCTAAATGACACCCATACGCTCCGCATGGGACTGTTCGGCAGCGACGAAAATATTGTGAGCGATAACACCTCTACAGTAATCAATCTAACCACTACTAATCAACAAACCATCCCCGACAACAACCCCAAGAACGGCAATACACTGCTGGGGATTTATCTACAGGATGAATGGAAAGCCACCGACAGGCTGACCGTGAACTATGGCGAACGCTTTGACCATGTCAACGCCTACGTCGACGAACAACAGTTCAGTCCGAGATTGGGTGTTGTTTACAAGGCCAACAACCAGACTACATGGCATGCAGGCTATGCACGTTATTTCACCCCGCCACCAACCGAACTGGTTACCTCAAGCTCGCTGGCACTGTATAACGGTACCACCGGTGAGCAGACCGGAGCCAACTCGCCGGTAAAATCAGAGCGTTCAAACTATCTGGATGGCGGCATCACCCATCAGTTGACACCGGCCATCAACTTGGGGATAGACACTTTCTACAAGCAGACCACGAACCTGATCGACGAAGGACAGTTCGGCCCCGCGCCCATTTTGACCCCATTCAATTACGCGCAAGGAAAAATTTATGGCGTGGAACTGACTGGCAACTACAAAACCGGGAATTTTTCCGGCTACGCCAATCTGGCCAGAACCGTCAGCATGGGAAAGGACATCATCTCAAGCCAGTACCTGTTTGGGGTGGATGAACTCGCCTATGCGGCAAACAACTGGATAAACGTCGATCACGAACAAGCACTGACCATCTCGACCGGCGGCTCCTATCTTTTGTCGGGCACCCGCCTGACCGGTGACCTGATATTTGAGAGCGGGCTGCGTAACGGCTTCGACAACACCACCAGCCTGCCTTCCTACACCGTATTGAATCTCGGTGCCAGTCGCAAAATGAGTCTCGATGGAATTGGACCGATCGAAGCGAGGCTTGTGGTCAACAACGTACTGGATAAGGTTTATGAGATCCGGGATGGCTCCGGAATAGGAGTATTCGCCCCACAGTATGGCCCACGACTTGGCATGTTCATCGGCCTGTCAAAACCGTTATAACCTTCACAATCAAGAACAGGTTATGCCTTGCATAACCTGTTAGAGGAATCAAACATGCAAGAAATTACTGAAGCACTCCAAGCCATGAAATTCGGCGGAGTAACAATCTATCCGCTGCTGGCTCTGGCCGTTTTGGCGCTGGTCATTATCATCGACAAACTCTATCTCTATCGGCGCTATATCAGGCTGCCAAAAACCCTGTTCAGCCTGATCGAAACATATGGTTTCGCTTGGGAAAAACTGGAACAGGAACTGGCAGTACTCCCGCCGGAAAACTATTACGCCAGATTTTTCCGCATCGTTCTGGTTAATATTGACAAGCCGGTCTGGTGGCTGGAGTCCCGTGCCAGCGATGAAGCGCAACTCATCGAGGAAGGCATGGGTCGCGGCATGTGGGTATTGGAAACCATAGTAACCGGTGCGCCTCTGCTGGGACTGCTGGGCACCATCACGGGCATGATGCATGCGTTCAACCTGATCGGCGGCACCGGCCTGGTCGATCCCAGTGGCGTCACCGGCGGCGTGGCACAAGCGCTGATAGCTACTGCTTTAGGCATCCTCATTGCCATCTTCGCGTTGTTCGGATTTAACTTCTTCTCGCGCCGCCAGGTTCGGGTGCTGGAAGAAATGGAGCGTCTTGGAACGCGCATGATAGACAATATCCGGCTGAACCAGCAACAACCCGGGGACAGGCAATGAAGCTGCGCAAATCTCGCGAATACAAACGCGGGCGCATCGAAATCATCCCGATGATCGATGTGATGTTCTTCCTGCTGGCCACTTTCATGCTGGCTTCGCTGTCGATGCAAAACCTGCATTCGCTGCCGGTCAATCTCCCGCAGGGACACGCCGCGCCGATACAGGCCAAGAGACCCATTACCCTGACCATCACATCCGACCGCCATATTTATCTGGACAAGACACAGGTGACACTGGATACCCTGGCACCTCTCCTGAAATCCATGCTGCCCGGTCCGGATGCAAGCATAATCGTCGCCGCCGACAGCAGCGCTCCCAATGGCATCACTGTGCAAGCCATGCTCAAGGCCCGCACAGCGGGTGCGCAACATTTTCTGATCGCAGTCAAACATGTTGACTGACACACTGCCATGGTTCGCTCAGGCGAAACCAGATTCTCCCTGGCGACGGTTGCATTGGACTCTGCCCCTGGCGCTGCTGATCTGCTCTGCCGCATTCATCTTGTTTGCTTATTCGATGTGGCGTCCTGTCATTCACACATCCGATCCGACACCGGTCACTGCGGAGCTGATTGAGCTTCCTGTCACTGCACAACCACAGCCACCAACTCGTCAGGTACCCATTGAGCAACCCAGCGAGAATCCCGCCCCGATAGCGCCACCCCCACCGCCTGCCGCACCTGTTGCTACACCTCCAGCTGACAACCCTCCCGCACTGAGCGAAATCCGTGGCGCACAGGCCATCGTTCAGCCGCTGCCTGTCATTCCCGATGAATTGCGGCAAGATGCAATGAAGGAAACAGCTACCGCCCGATTTCACATCGCCGTGGACGGCAGCGTTACCGTAGAACTTATCAAGCCAACGCAAAATCCCCGCCTTAACCGGCTGTTGCTGGATACACTGAAAAACTGGAAATTCTTTCCGGCGATGAAAGAAGGAAAACCTGTTGCGTCTATAGAGAACATAGTCATTCGAGTGCAAGTCAAGTAGCCGAGAAAATTGTTCGCTCTCCGCCTTGGCTATGTAACGGGAAGTTATAAATACTTACGCTCAGAACGAACGACTTCTTTAATCAGGGTTTAATCTTTACAATGCGCGCAGTAATTTATACGCGCACCCCAAAATGACTGACCGTTACGCCGTTATCGGCAATCCCATCGCACATAGCAAGTCGCCGCAGATACATGCCATGTTCGCCAAACAGACCGAGCAGGACATCAGCTACGAAGCCATCGTTGCGCCGCTGAAAGGAGGTGGCTTCAAAGCCAAGGTTCTTCAATTACGCGACGAAGGCTTTAAAGGCTGCAACGTCACCGTGCCGTTCAAGTTCGAAGTTAGCAATATAGTTAGCGACATTAGCAGGGAGGCTTTAGATGCAGTTGATGCAGGTCATAAAGCTGACGCGGTCAATACGATTATTTTCCGAGATGGAAAAATAATTGGGCATAACACTGATGGCATTGGGTTAGTGCGGGATATTACGCATAATTTGCATTTCAGAATTACCGAGAAGCGCGTTTTGTTGATGGGTGCCGGCGGAGCAGCTTATGGTGTATTGCATCCGCTGCTGGATGAGCACCCCAGTGAACTGGTAATCGCAAACAGAACATTGGATAAAGCCGTGCAATTTAAGAAGGTAATTGAGGGTACTGCACAATTTTCGACTACCTCAATTTCCGTTAGTAACTATTCAGATTTATCTGGAAAACAATTTGACCTTATCATCAACGCCACCTCTGCCGGACTGACCGATACCGAAATTCCGCTCCCTCCAACTATCTTCGCCCCCGGCGCGCTTGCCTACGACATGATGTACGGACGCGAAACACCATTCATGAAATTCGCGCGCGAACATGGCGCCGCTGTGGTTTCCGATGGCCTCGGCATGCTGGTCGAACAAGCCGCAGAATCCTTCTTTATCTGGCGCGGCGTGCGTCCCGAGACCGCGCCTGTTATCGCTGCATTGCGGAAGCAACAATGAAAAAATCCCGGGGTTGGCTGTTGCGCTGGATCTGGCGCGGCTTGGCGATATTCTTCGCTTTGCTGTTTCTGTATCAAGTGTGGCTATTCGCGCATGTCTGCTGGTGGGTGAAATTCAATCCCTCCAGCAGCGCGTTCATGGAAACGCGATTGGAGATCATGCAGGACAAAAATCCTGATGCGGCGCTTCAACATCAGTGGGTCCCCTACGCGAAGATTTCTGACAATCTGAAGCGCGCGCTGATCGCCGCCGAAGACGCGAATTTTGTCGACCACGAAGGCTTCGACTGGGAAGGCATACAAAAGGCTTACGAAAAAAATCTCAAGAAGGGCAAAATCGTGGCGGGTGGTTCCACTATCAGCCAGCAGCTTGCCAAGAATCTATTCCTTTCCACCAAACGCACGCCATGGCGCAAACTGGAGGAAGCGGCGATCACCTTGATGCTGGAAGCTGTAATGGATAAGCAGCGAATTTTCGAGATTTATCTCAACGTCATCGAATGGGGTAATGGTGTGTTCGGCGCGGAAGCGGCTGCACGCCATTATTTTCAGGTGAGTGCGGCACAGCTCTCGGCAGATCAGGCCGCGAAGCTCGCAGCGATGGTGCCCAACCCGCGCTACTACGACAAACACCCTGAAGCGCGCGGCCTGCTGCTCAAGACCGACATCATTATGGCGCGCATGAACGATGTGGAAATTCCTTGAGCGGCTGGGCGAGGTTTTCTTTACAATAGCACGCGAATTTCCAGACACTGTGCCATGACCGATACCAACCAAGACCATCACTACACCGAAAATGTGCAGGATAACCTCAAGCAGGTTGAATCGCTGCTGCACAAACACGCCTTGCTGGAGGAGGTTATTCATCGGCAGGAACTGCCGCGCGAAGATCGCCACGCACTGGTTGACACCCTGGTACACAAGCAACACATTGCCGAACTGCGACGCAAGTTGAATAGCCTGCATCCTGCGGACATTGCCTACATTCTGGAAGCCTTGCCCATCGAACAGCGGTTGCTGGTATGGGACTTGGTCAAGTCGGAGCGCGATGGTGAAATTCTTATCGAGGTTTCTGATGCGGTGCGCGATTCGTTGATCGCCACCATGAATCGCGAAGAGTTGAGTGCTGCTGCGGGGCAGCTCGACGCTGACGAGATCGCCGACCTCGCCCCGGATCTGCCGCAAAACGTGATGCGCGATGTGTTCAAGTCGCTGTCTATCGAAGAACGCGAGCAGTTGCGTGCCGCGATCTCTTACGCGAAGGATTCAGTCGGTGCGCTGATGGATTTCAATATGATCCATATTCGCGGCGATATCTCGCTGGAGGCGGTATCGCGCTATTTGCGCCGCTTCGATGAACTTCCCGACCATACCGACCAGTTGTTTGTGGTCGATCGTGATGACCGCTTCATAGGGGTGTTGCCGCTCAATCGGATCGTGGTGAACGAGCCGGAAATGATCGTCAGCAAGGCGATGATCACGGATACCATACAACTGCATCCGGAAGAAAAGGCCGAACAAGCCGCCCAGTCTTTTGAACGCTACGATCTGGTTTCCGCACCGGTAGTGGACGAGGACGGCAAGCTGGTTGGACGGGTGACGGTGAACGTGGTGCTGGACTTCATCCGTACCGAATCGGAAAGCGACTTGTTAAACCAGGTCGGCTTGCGCGAAGAGGAAGATATTTTCGCCTCGGTGTGGAAAAGCGCGCAGAATCGCTGGACGTGGTTGGCACTGAATCTTTGCACCGCATTTTTTGCCTCGCGCGTGATCGGCAGTTTTGAGGGAACGATTGCAAAATTCGTCGCGCTGGCCGCCCTCATGCCCATAGTCGCCGGTATTGCCGGCAATTCGGCGAATCAAACCACCACCATCATCATTCGCTCACTGGCCCTGGGACAAATCACCCAGGACAATGCGCGCAGATTATTGCTGAAGGAGTTGGCCATCAGTGCTTTGAACGGTTTGGTATGGGGCGGGGTTGCGGGATTATTCGCTTACTTCCTGTATCACAGCGTGTCGCTGGGCATCGTGATGACCAGTGCGATGCTGCTTAACCTGCTGGTGGCTGCGACCGTCGGCTTGGCCATCCCGCTCGTGATGCAAAAGCTTGGGCGCGACCCGGCCATCGGATCCAGCGTGATGATCACCGCTATTACCGACAGCGGCGGATTCTTCATCTTCCTGGGATTGGCGACAATCTTCCTGGTTTAAAAATATTTATGTAAATCCGCATTGCGGGCATCTGCTCAGCGGCTTGCCTGTCTTTGCTATCAGCCTGTAGCGAATCGATAGTCCCGTTGTGGGGCATTTGAAAGAACTCAGGATTTATAGAAGTACTTTTAAGAGCGGAAAGAGCAACGCCCCGCGCTGAAACACGGGTTGTTGCTGAGGCTTCTGAAAAAGCTAAAAAAGGGCGAGGAAGCAGACCGCGCCCCTTACGAGGCAAAACTACGCGCCCAGAATACCCTTGCCAGATGACTTCTTGGCTACCGCTTTTTTTGCTGCGGGCTTTTTAGCAGCGGCTTTCTTGGCTGCCGGCTTCTTCTTGGCTACTGCCTTTTTAGCTGCCGGCTTCTTCTTGGCTACTGCCTTTTTAGCTGCGGGTTTTTTAGCAGCGGCTTTCTTGGCTGCCGGCTTCTTGGCTACTGCCTTTTTAGCTGCTGGCTTCTTCTTGGCTACTGTTTTTTTTGCTGCGGGCTTTTTCGTTTTGGATGTTGCCATTTTAATTCTCCATAAAAATTTAGAATAATTACTACGACTCACTACACACCCAAACGCTTTGTATTTGGCGAAAGACGCTTGCGGCATCGGTACTGTATCCACGTTTAAAAAAACGTGCAACAAATTTCGTGAAAAGTTTTGTGGAAATTACAACACTCGCGAGATTATCTTTTCCCCGGCATACAACTGAAATACCGTCTCGCGTTCCCGCACCAGATGCGCGACACCGCCATCCACGATCACCTCGGCAGCACGCGGACGGGTGTTGTAATTGGAGCTCATGCTCATCCCGTATGCACCTGCGGAAAGCACAGCCAGCAAGGATTGCGGCGCGATTGCCAGGTCGCGCGCATGGCCGATGAAGTCACCCGTCTCGCAGATCGGCCCGACCACTTCATAAATTGAAGCATTGCTTTTCTCGATTGCCCCCTCGCCCGCGTGCGGGAGAGGGTTGGGGAGAGGGGCGGCATGATCTTCACGTTTTACCGGCAAAATGTCGTGGTAGGCATCGTACAAAGCCGGGCGCATCAGGTCGTTCATCGCGGCATCCACGATGGCGAAATTCTTATCTTCGCCGTGCTTGAGATATTCCACCCGCGTCAGCAATATACCGGCATTGCCGACCAGTACGCGGCCGGGTTCGAGGATCAGCTTCTCGCTGCGCCCGCGCAGCACGGCCAATAACGCAGCCACATAGTCGGCAATCGCCGGAGGTGTTTCATCGTTGTAACGAATACCCAGGCCTCCGCCCAGATCGAGATGTTCCAGATGAATCCCCTCGCCGGCCAAAGCATCCACCAGCGCCAATACCTTTTCTGCGGCGGCGATGAATGGGCTGGTCTCGGTAAGTTGCGATCCGATGTGACAGTCCATGCCGGTGATGCGCAAGTTGGTCAGGCCACGTGCTTTACAATACAGTGCGATGGCATCGCTATAAGCCACGCCGAACTTGTTCTGCTTCAAACCGGTGGAAATATAGGGGTGCGTCCTCGCATCCACATCCGGGTTCACGCGCAGGCTGATCGCAGCGACTTTGCCCATGCTTGCGGCAACCTCATTGAGCCTATCCAACTCGGCGGCGGACTCGACGTTGAAGCACAGAATACCGGCATCCAGTGCCATACGCATTTCCGCAACCGTTTTGCCCACGCCGGAGAACACCACTTTGCGCGCCTCGCCGCCCGCCGCCAGTACGCGCTGCAATTCGCCGCCGGACACGATGTCGAAGCCCGAGCCGAGGCGCGCGAATACATTCAGGATCGCCAGATTGGAATTGGCTTTTACCGCATAGCAAATCAGATGTTCCCGCCCCTGCAGCGCATTGGTGAATTGGCGCAAGTTATCCGTCAGTGCAGCGTGTGAATACACATAGCAGGGCGTACCGAACTGCGCAGCAATGTTCGCCAGCGGCACTTGCTCGACATAAAGTGCGTCGTTTTGATAATGAAAGTAATCGCCCATGGCTATTTGTTTTGCTGAGAGGATGGTAAGCCTGGTTTTTGCGAATCAGGTATTGGCGGACTCGTTGTTTGAACTGGGGATGTTTGAGCTTTGGGCGCGGGTAGCATAAGCGGGCCTTTGTGTCCGCATCCTTGCAGCAGCAAAGCCAAAACTACGATGATGCCCCAAGTTTTACCCGGGATAAGGCCAGAACGCATGATTGCACCTGCTAAAGATTTTACTAGTCGGATTATATGTCGGGAACTTCTAAAAATTCAGAATTTCGGGATGAAGCGCAAGGAGCCGCGCAGCGAATGACAAGGCATATCGCATAGATAGACGCACCCGCAAGGGGTAGGCCGCGCGGTACCCGTAGCTGAAGCTACGACCGCTGCGCACAGGAATGAGCGAGCACGCGACGCCGCGAGCGATAGGGTCGCTGCGCAGCAGCGGGGTACCCGCCGGCCTACTCCTTGCGGGTGGATTCGCCCGAAAAATGAATTTTTAGAAGTTTCCCGTCATCTGATAGCAACCGCCTTGAGCTCGCCGCGCAGATTTGCGTAATCGGGACAGGCGCTTTCCACTACTCGCCAAAATGCCGCCGAATGATTCAGCTCGCGCAGATGTGCCAACTCATGCACCACCACATAGTCAATCAAGCGCGGCGGCAGTTTGATTAGCTGCACATTCAGCCGCACCGAGCCATGCGCGGTGCAGCTGCCCCACTGGGTTTTCGCTTCCGACAGTTTGACAGCGTGTGGCACGACATTCAGCAGCGGCGCGTAATGTGCCACGCGCCGCACAAAAAACTGATCGGCTTCGTGCTGATACCAGAGCGTCACGGCGTGTTCGATTTTCTTTGCGTCGCCCTCATTGGCGACGAACACCAACAATTCGCCACACCGCCTTACCGGAGGTGCAGCAAACAAACTCTGCACCACGCGCAACACCAGCAGTTCGCCCAGGTAGTCTATCGTTTCACCATCCTGCCAGCGGATTGCTGCCGGCTTGCACGTCTGCCAACCATCCAGCTTTTCCACCACCCAGCGCGCCTTGTCCTGCAACACGCTGTGCAGCCATTTCTCCGAGGCGCGCAATGGCACACTTACGATCAGGCCGCGATCATCGATGTGCAGACCGATGCTGCGGCGTCTGTTGGTGCGCTTCAGGGTGTAAGTGATGTGCTTGCCGGCGAGGAGTGCGGCGCGTTGTTCAACGCTGGGAGTTGTGACTAATTTACGCAATCGTTTGAGCATCAATGTTCAAGATTTTGAATTTCATTCTCTATCCACGCCTCGACGCGTTGATTGATTTCGTCCGCCTTTAGCCCCTTGGTCTCGATAGGCGCACCGATACTCAGGGTAATCAGGCCGGGATGTTTGCTGAACGCATGGCGCCCCCATAAACGTCCGGCGTTGTGTGCCACCGGAATCACCGGAACGCCGCTGCTCGCCGCGAGCATCGCACCGCCGATCTTGTATTTGCCGCGCTGGCCGAAAGGAATGCGTGTTCCTTCCGGGAAGACCACCACGCAAAATCCTTGCGCGAGTCTTTCCTTGCCCTGCTTCAGCAATTGCTTGATCGCACCTTTTCCATCGCTGCGCTTGATCGCAATCGGACTGGTCAGTGCCAGTGCCCAACCAAAAAATGGTATCCACAACAATTCGCGCTTCAATACCCACACTTGCGGCGGAAAGATTTTTTGCAGGGCCAGCGTCTCCCATGCCGACTGGTGCTTGCACATCACGACGCACGGCTGCTTCGGCAAATTCTCGATGCCGCGCACCTCATGACGTATGCCACAAACCAGCCGCAGTATCGGCAGCATCATTTTTGCCCATTGCGAGATGATGCGATAGCGCGTGAGCCGACTGAACGGGAAAGATAACAGAGCCAGCATCGCAAAGATCGGCGTGATAATGATTTGCAGCAGCAGAAAAATCAGTGAGCGTATTACCATCATATCAATTTTTGTTAAACCAGTTCTGCGGCCACAGCCGCCAGATCCGTGAACACCCGAGTACCTTCCGGCAAGCCACCCGCCGCTTGGGTTCTAAAGCCTTTGCCGGTCAGGACCAGATAGGGCAGCGCACCTATCGTTGCGGCGGATTGCAAATCGCGCAGCGAATCGCCCACCGTCGGCACACCCGCGAGGCTGACATTATATCGTTCCGCGATTTCTTCCAGCATGCCGGCTTTGGGCTTGCGGCAATGACAATGGCTATCAGCGGTATGCGGACAGAAAAAAACCGCATCGATGCGCGCGCCGACCAGCGCGCAGGCTTTGTACATTTTGTCGTGTATCGCGTTCAGCGTCGGCATGTCGAACAGCCCGCGCCCGATGCCGGACTGATTGGTCGCCACCACCACGCGATAATCGGTTTGGTTTAAGCGCGCAATTGCTTCCAGGCTGCCGGGAATCGGCTTCCATTCTTCCGGATTCTTGATGAATTGTTCGGAATCGAAATTGATCACGCCGTCGCGGTCGAGAATGATAAGTTTCATGGCTGGTTTATCCCGAAGTTCCTAGGCCGCCAACTTGGAAATATCTGCGACCTGGTTCATCAGCCTGCCGAGCTGCTGCAACAGCACCGCCCGGTTCAATCGCAGATTCTTGTCTTCGCACATCACCATCACTTTTTCAAAGAAATCGTCGATGAACGGCTTGAGCGTAGCCAGCGCCTTCAGGTTCTGCCCATAGTCGCCGCGGTCCAGACAGCCCTGCGCAAACGGGGTGATGTCCTGCATGGCCTGATATAGATCACGTTCAGCGGCTTCTTTCAGCAGCGCAGGCTTCACAGCCGTGCCGGTGAAATCCCAGCCTATCTCTTCATTCTTGCGGATGATGTTCTGTACGCGTTTGTTCGCAGCAGCCAGGTCTTTTGCCACAGACAACGCAGCGAAGGTGCGCACACCTTGCAGACGCGGCAAGACCTCATGCATGCGTCCATTCAGCATGTAGAGTACCGCCTCGATGTGCGACACCTCGAAATCACGATCGCGCAAATACCCGCGCAATCGATCCAGCATAAAACCTTCCACATCGCTTGCTACCGTTGCACTCAACATGCCTGAAGGAAAATTTTCCGCAGCAGTGTTAATCAGCGCGGGCAATGGTAAATCAAGCGGTGTCTCGATCAGGATGCGCAGTATCCCCAAGGCATGGCGGCGCAAGCCGAACGGATCCTTGTCGCCGGTGGGAACCTGGCCGATACCGTAAATGCCCAGCAGCGTGTCCAGCTTGTCGGACAGCGCCACGGCGCACGCTATGGCACCCTGCGGCAACGTGTCACCTGCGAAGCGCGGGTGGTAGTGCGCCTCGATGGCATCCGCCACCACCTTATCCTCACCGTCGTGAAGCGCGTAGTAACGTCCCATGATGCCTTGCAACTCGGGAAATTCGCCCACCATGTCGGTGAGCAGATCTGCCTTGGCCAGACGTGCCGCCAATTCCGCATCTGCCTTGTCGGCATCCAACATTCGCGCAATAGTGCCAGACAAGGTGGCGATACGCTCTACGCGCTGCAACTGCGTACCCAGTTTATTGTGGTACACCACGTTGCCGAGTTTTTCGACGCGCGATTCGAGCGGCTGCTTGCGATCCTTGTCGAAAAAGAATTTCGCGTCCGCCAGGCGCGGGCGAACTACGCGCTCGTTGCCGCCGATCACCAGGCTCGCATCCGCCGGACGGATGTTGGACACGATCAGGAAACGATTGGTGAGCTTGCCGTTTGCATCCAGCAGCGGGAAATATTTCTGGTTCGCCTTCATGGTCAGAATCAGGCATTCCTGCGGTACTGCCAGGTATTCGGATTCAAATGCGCCAACCAATACATTGGGACGTTCGACCAGCGCGGTCACTTCATCCAGCAATGCTCCATCATCAATCGGCTTGAGGCCCTCCTTGGCAGCGGCAGCGGCAAGCTGACGCGCGATCTCGGAACGGCGTTTTTCAAAACTCGGGATCACTGCGCCTTCGTTTTCCATCTGCGATTCGTAGCTGTCGGTATCCTTCAATACCACCGGCGACACGCTCGCCTCGAAGCGATGGCCTTGGGTCTCGCGTCCGGCAGTCAAACCCAGCACGCTGACCGGCACGATCTCCGCGCCATGCAGCGCGACCAAGCCATGCGCAGGGCGGACGAAATTCACACTGCTCCAGCCATCGGCCAATTGGTAGGACATGACTTTCAGGATAGGCAATTTGGTGATAGCTTCTTCCAGCGCTTTTTGCAGCCCCTTGGCCAGGGTGACACCCTCTTTCTCTCTATCAAGATACAGCGCACCGTCCCCAGCACGCCTAAGGGTAGGCACGACCGAAGCATCCAAACCAATCGCGGAGAGTTTCTTCAGCAACACAGGCGTCGCCTGTCCGGCCCCATCGAGTGCGATTAGGATTGGCATCAGCTTGATATCCTCGACTGTATTGTGAGCCTTGGCATGCACATCCTTCACATGCACTGCCAAGCGTCGGGGGGATGCGAACCGTTTGACGGCTGACTGTTCGAAATCAGGAAAGGCGATATCCGGAGTAACCAATCCCTGCTTGATCAAACTAGATATCAGTGCATTACCAAAAGAATCGCCGAGTTTCTTCAGCGACTTCGGTGGCAGTTCTTCAACGAATAACTCGACGAGAAGGTTGTTCTTGTTAATTGTCATTGAGCGGTTTCCTGGTCCATCTGCGCGATCACTTCGTTAGCCCACTCACGCGGTGCCATCGGGAACGGCGGATCAAGCCGCCTGCGGCTCTCCTTGTAACTCTTGGCGACACTGCGCGCGAGGTTGCGAATGCGACCGATGTAAGCAGCGCGTTCGGTCACGGAGATCGCGCCACGCGCATCCAGCAGGTTAAAGGTATGCGCCGCTTTAAGCACCTGCTCGTAGGCAGGCAGCGCGAGTTGATGTTCCATCAGATGCTTGGCTTGTTTTTCGTGGCTGCCGAACGCACCAAGCAAAAAATCCACATCGCTATGCTCGAAGTTGTAGGCCGATTGCTCGACCTCGTTCTGGTGATACACGTCGCGGTAAGACACACCCGGCGTCCAGGTCAGATCGAACACGTTTTCCACGCCTTGCAGATACATCGCCAGCCGCTCCAGGCCGTAAGTGATTTCGCCGGTGATGGGCTTGCAGTCGATACCGCCGACCTGCTGGAAATAGGTGAACTGTGTGATTTCCATGCCGTTCAGCCACACTTCCCACCCCAAACCCCACGCGCCCAGCGTCGGGTTTTCCCAATCATCCTCGACGAAGCGCACATCATTTTTTTTCAGATCAAATCCAAGCGTTTCCAGCGAGCCGAGATATAACTCCAGAATATTGGCCGGCGCAGGTTTTAATACCACCTGGAACTGGTAGTAATGCTGCAAGCGATTCGGATTTTCGCCGTAGCGACCATCCTTGGGGCGACGCGAAGGCTGAACGTAAGCCGCTTTCCACGGTTCCGGGCCGAGCGCGCGCAGGAAGGTGGCGGTGTGCGAAGTGCCCGCGCCGACTTCCATGTCGTAAGGTTGCAGCAGCGCGCAGCCCTGCTTGTCCCAATATTTTTGTAGCGTCAGAATGATTTGCTGAAAGGTAAGCATCTGATGGTTTATGCAATTGCAAAGGTGCGCATTTTACTGGTTTTCGGCCGTCGGCGTCAGTACAACGCACCTACAATGCCGGGATGGCGACACTTTGATTGTTCGTGGTATTCGAGAAGGTCTCTTTTATATTCTGTTGCTCAGCAACGCCTGCAGCTCTCGATGCTCCTGCTAATAGTCAACCTCGTACTACGCGCAACAGGGCAATTCATGAACCCGCTGCTGCGAAACTACCAACTGAAAAATTGAATGGGTGGGAGGGAGTTATCTCATTGCCCATTCAATCAATGCCAGTTTTTCCGGCCGTAACAAACTTTTGATTTCCATCTCGCGTTTCAGCGCGGCTGATTTATCGGTGCAGCTTTCCACAAACACTAACTCAACCGGCCCGCGCGCCCGCGTGTATCGTGCTGCCGTACCCGCGTTATGCGCCGCGAGGCGTTTTTCCAGATCGTTGGTAATGCCTGTATAGAGTGTATCGTCCGCACAGCATAATATGTAGCATAGCCAGATTCCGCAGGGCGGGATAGCGACAGAGCATTTCGCCGGATGGTTTGAAGTTGAAGGATTCATAAGGGCACCTCTAAAAATTGCGCATAAACCACTCTGTTTAGTCATCTTCATTGTAAGATGTTTCGGCGGAATATTCGTTCGATGCATCGAACACGCACCAAAAATTGATTTCTAGAGGCCCCCATTAATGTTGAAAATATACAACACGCTGGTGCGTGACAAACAGGAATTTGTGCCGATCGTGCCGGGCAAGATCGGCATGTATGTGTGCGGCATGACGGTGTATGACTATTGCCACCTCGGACATGCGCGCGTGCTGGTGGCGTTCGACATGGTGTACCGCTGGCTCAAGGCGAGCGGCTATGACGTCAATTACGTGCGCAACATCACCGACATCGACGACAAGATCATCAAGCGCGCGGCGGAGAACGGCGAATCCATCCACGCGCTCACTGCGCGCTTCATTGCCGCCATGCACGAGGATGCCGATGCATTGGGCGTGCAGCACCCGGACCATGAGCCGTGTGCCACGCAATATGTGCCTGAGATGCTTGAAATGATCGCCACGCTGGAGCAGCGCGGGCTGGCCTATCAAGCGCCGGATGGTGATGTGAATTACGCAGTGCGCAAGTTCGCGGGATATGGAAAATTGTCCGGCAAATCGCTGGAAGATTTGCGCGCCGGCGAGCGTGTCGAGGTGGCGGAGGGCAAGCATGATCCGCTCGACTTTGTGCTATGGAAGCACGCCAAGGCGGACGAGCCGGAAGAAGTGAAGTGGGATTCAAAGTGGGGCAAAGGCCGCCCCGGCTGGCACATCGAATGTTCGGCGATGGGCTCCAAGCTGCTCGGATCACATTTCGACATTCACGGTGGCGGCGCGGATCTGCAGTTCCCGCATCACGAGAACGAGATCGCCCAGAGCGAGGGTGCACTGCCTGCAGAAGGGTCACAGTGTAGCGGCGGGGCACCCATCGGCGTACCCCTTGCGGGTGATAATGAGGGAAGTCGTGGTCAATATGTGAATTACTGGATGCACAACGGCTTCGTGAATGTGGACAAAGAGAAAATGTCCAAGTCGCTCGGCAACTTTTTCACTATCCGCGAGGTGCTCAAGCAATACGATGCCGAGGTGGTGCGTTTCTTTATCCTGCGCGCGCATTATCGCAGTCCGCTGAATTATTCCGATGCGCATCTGGATGATGCGAAGGGCGCGCTGACGCGGCTTTATACGGCACTCAAATCTTTACCCGTTCGCTCTGAGCCAGTCGAAGGGGAACGGGCAACTCAGTCCATTCATGCTTCGACAAGCTCAGCACGAACGGACTTGGTTGACTGGAGCGAGCCTTATGCTGCCCGCTTCAAGACCGCGATGGATGATGATTTCAATACACCGGAAGCGGTCGCTGTGCTGTTTGATCTGGCGAATGAAGTGAACCGCAATCAGTCTGTTGAAGCCGCGACACAACTCAAAGCATTGGCTGGTGTGCTTGGATTGCTGCAACGTGACCCGCAAGCATTCTTGCAGGGAAAAAATTTTCAGTCATTACCTGACGGTCTCCGTTTCTTCTTGAATATGCAAGAGGAAGAAGATGAGGCGGCGGAAGAGGACGAGGAGAACGAATTAGGGTATATCGATCGTTTAATCGAAGCACGCATTGTCGCCAAGCAAGCCAAAAACTTCGCGGAAGCAGATCGCATTCGCAAGGAGTTGCTGGAGGCGGGTATCGTGTTGGAAGACAGTGCAGCAGGTACGACCTGGCGGCGTGCTTAAGGTAATTTGCCCGCCGCGACCATGCGGTTGTACAGGATATTGGGTGAAATCCAGACGACTAGGTCATCGAAGGTGGGCGTGGGTGTGTGGCTTACGAAGGTGTTATTTCCATTGGAGTTATCCTTTTCGTCGGAATTACTGCTGGCCGGCAGTTGTGTTCCTTGCGGAGTCCATGCTCCAGCCCCATTTTTGCCGGCGGAGACGATGACCGCCGGCACATTGGCGGCGCTGGTCGTACCTCCTGTCGCGGAGGACAGCACATTCAAAGTGCCGCATGAACACAATGCAAAACTTGCATTCTGTGGATTGTTGGATGGTGTACACATGTGGGTGCTGACACAGCCATATGTTGGATTGTTGTCATAGCCGAATGTGTTTAAATTGATTGCATCTGCGAACACGGGAGTAACACTATAGGTATAGCGGTTTCCCCATGCGTCGGTTTCATTTACTCCCAGTGTGGCCCAGGGCAGAACACCGGTTGAACTAGCTGCTGTTGTACAGGTGGTGCGTGAGATACCGGCGGTAGATGTCACTCCTGTGACATCGGAAGGATTGGCGGGACAAGGCAACCGGCCGTTCGACAAAGCATATCCGATGATCGCTTCATTGATGTCGGACATGGCTTTTTGTGTGTCCGAACTGTTGCGCTGATCCATCTGCGCGCTGAGCGGAACCAGCAGGCCGCCCAGCAACAGCCCGACGATCATCAGCACCATCGCCATTTCGACCAGCGTGAAGCCGGAATTATATTTTTTCACAGCGGGCCTATGTGATCCAGTCATATTACTGATTCCATACTGACGTTGACGAAAGCCAGTACAGCCGATCCCGGTCTGCTGCTTGCGAGGTGGGGGTAACATACAGATCATCGTTATTGTCATTATTCTCGGAATCTTCCAGATAATTAGACAGAGTTCCTACATCAGATGTGCTAATTCGTTGTTGCGGATCGACGGGTGTCCCCGGCATGAAGAACAAGGTGCGTACTCCGTTGGCACCATCCACGCTCAGCGTATTGTTGCTGCCGCCGGGGTTTTGCGTGTATTTCGTCGCTACGCTGTAGTAGATCACCGCGTACCATTGGTTGTCGAAAAACCATTGAGGTGGCTTAGCGACGCCCCAGTCGGGTGCGCCGCCTGCAGACGCATTATTAGGCAACCATCCACGGAGTTCGCCAACATTGGCTTGATAGTTATCAACACCCCATAATATGTTGTCCGCCCATGGATAGTAGCCGTTGGCCGTATAGTAAACAGTTAGCGCCCGTTTTACCTCGCCAGCTACCCGTTGTTCAACCAGGGGTATCAAATCTTTGGTGGTGATGTAGAGGAACTGGTCGTTGAAGGTCGTGGATTGGTCGCCTGCAATAAAGGGTCCGCTGGCAGAGGCATTGTTCAGGCTGTTGGCAATGTCCAGGTAGTTTGCCGCACTGTTTTGTTGAGCAACGGTGCTGCGAGTCTGTATGCCGATGGGGCTGCCCGGCGAGAATATGACCGCAACCGCGCTGTAGTCTGCCTGGGTCTGCAGGGATACACCATCGGCGGTGTATACCAAAAGCGTACCCTTGGTGTTACTGTTAAGAGGCTGGGCAGAATTATCGTCACGAAAAGCAGGTGACAATGCATACCATAACCGTTCGCCACTTCCGTCACGCAGATCTGGCAAACCAAGAGTTTTCCAAGGTAGCCTGCCGATATAACTGGGGCAGTTGTTCCCTGACAGCAAATCGGCGGAACCATCATTATTGGTATCAGGGCAGGGCAGACTGCCCGGCATATTGCTATCGTTTACCGCGCGACCAATCAGCGCATATTTTGCCTGCACCAGCGCATCGGAGGTTGTTTTTTGACGCGCATTCTTTAGCGCGGTCGTGCTAAGTGAGCTTATCAGCGCGGCGGCAACTCCCAACACCAAAATCACCAGCATGATCATCAACACCGCGCCGTGCTGCTTGCCGCGACCCTGATTGAAAATGGCAGTGCGTTTGGCTGACATGATTTATTGCTTGGGCGTGTCTGGCGTATCCGGCTTGGTCGTATCCGGATTGTCGGATGGGCCCAGCAATACGCGCTGCCCGACTTTAAGTTTGACCGTGCCGGCTGTGCCGGGTACCTGAACTGACTGGCTTTCCGGTGTCTTGTCATCGCTGCTGCCGGCCTGTTGCGGCACACCGTTGATCCACACGGTGCGTTTACCGCCATGCTTTTGCACGATGCCGTTTAGCATCAGCGTGCGATCGTTGTTGTCAGATCTGGACTCTCGTGCATAGCTGTAGTCAAGCTGTGTGCGTTGTTCCGGGGTGAAAAATAGCCGTCCTAATTCTTCGGCGTTGGTGAGCGCCGAAGCTGTTAATGCAAAGGCACACAGGCCAATTTTGAGAGTTGATTTCATGGTTGCGCGTTCCGGTTCTTCAGCGTAATCCAGCCGCCGTTGCATTCTGCTTTGATATGTGTCGCCGTGGGCGTGGCAGCATTCTCTTCAGCGGCGCTACGCTGCAGCGTACAGCCTTCAAGTTGATACCATGCTTTGATCTGGTTGCGCAACGCGTCGAAAAAATTCAACAGTTGGCCCTCGTGCAGCAAATCGAATTGTAATTTCATTTCACTGTAGTGAATGTCGAAGTTGCCGCTGTCTATGGCGGGCTGCGGCGCATAGATTTTTTGCGGGGCGATGTTATAGCGAAAACCGATGACCAGATTCTGATTGCGGAGTTTCTCCAATCCTTCCATCCAGTCCAGTCTATGGTCGTCGCCGATGATTTTGTTTGTTTCCAGTGTGTCATATTCCCGAGAAAAAATCGACAGGTTTTCCTGGTCCTGGCGTGCCATGGTTAAGCGATTGCGTGCATCATTCATTTGACTTTGAGCAGCGCCCCGATCTTTTTGGGTAAAGTCTGCATACTCATTGCTGCTGTACAAAATGACGCCGCTCAGCAGGATGGATGCGCAGACCGCCGAAAGGCTCCAGCGCATCAGGTGAAAGTCTGAGTTGGAGAATTTCATGTTGCTGGTCTCCATGTTGCTGATCTATGGGTGCCATGGAGCCTCATCATGCTGGCGGTCTCCAGACAAGTTTAAAAGAAAAAGCGAGTTCAGTTTCGCGTGCTTCGCGTTGATCGGCAAGGCTGCCGCCGGGGCTGACATCAAGCGGTTTGGCAAGGGCGGTCACTTGATAACCGCGCATGCTTAACTCGAACTGGAAGCGATCCAGATATGCCAGCGCGGCGCGGTAGTCATTGCCGAAACCTTGCAGATTTCCTTTCATGGTGATGACCTGAGCAGGAACGTCAGCACGGGTGTTGCTTGCAACCGGTTCCGTTGCATTCCCTTGCCAGCCCAGATTGTTTACCTCGATTTGTGGAAAACGGTCAAGCACCGTGCTGATCGGGTTAAAGATGGTTTTCGGGATAGGCGCGTATTGATCGAGCTTGTGCATGATTGACACGCTTGCCTTCATGTCCGCAGCAGGGGCGTGCGTTCCGGGAAAGCTCTGCGTGATTTGCTGCGCTTCTATCACTATGCGTTGTGCCTGGATCTTGAAAGTCTCTGCTTCGGTTGCATTCCCGCCGCTTTGCCAGACGGTTTCGGTCGCCCATAACAGGCTGGCAAACAATAGCACACCGCTGCTCCAGTTGAGTGCGCGGCGCAGCTGCCACAGTGTGTAGTAGTGGGTGTGTTCGGCGTTGGCGTAATCAGTTTTGGGACGGTTGGCGGCCAGTTGGTGCAGGAAGATTTGGCTGGCGTCCGAATCGGTGAAACGATAGTTAATCTTGAGTTCCTTGCCGACTTCTTCGATATCCGCGAAGTCATAACGCATATCTGCGCCTTTGGATAATTTGTTCTGTAGTCCGCTGTGGTCATCCGCATGGCACAGGATGCGCACATCGAGTATTTGTCCCGACGGGAGCATGCTCAGGCTCTTCAAATATTGGTAAGTGCGGGTGAGCTCATTTACTACGGCATCCTGGAATGTCAGCCCGGCGTGAACAGGCGTCAGCCGGGAAATTTGCAGGCGATGCTCGCTGAAATACGTTTGGCGCAGCCCGGAAAATTTTTCCCAGGAAATCAGCAGCAGATGATTCGAGGGATGGTTTTGGACCAGCGGCGCGCTGATCTGCGGTACTGAATAAATCCCTGCGAGCGGGGTTTGCTGCGCCAGCATGATGTTCAGCCAAGGCGTGATGAGCGAGGGGTTGGTCAGTGCCGAGAACAGCATGTCATCGTCGCGTCGCCCGGTCTTTTGACGTTGCAGCCGGGTGGCTTTATGGAATGGGGTGCCGCGATAAAACTGGTCGAACTTGCGTTGTAATAGTGCGGTGCGACTGCTGCCGCTCAAGTGCGGGACGATTTCATGGCGGAAGTCCTCTTCAATCAGATCGGTCAGCAGGTAAGTAGGGCATTTTGCCGTCTGCAAAAAAGACGCGAAATTTTCCCGCCCGTCCGGGGTGTCAGTAAAGTCACGTTGCAGCTCGATTTTGCCGCCTGCCATGAGTTGCGCATGCAGGCGATCGGCACTCAGGAATAGCAGCAGCGATTGTTGCATCAAAAATTCACCTTGCCGATAAGATCATAGATTGGCGACAGTACCGACAGCATCACCCAGCCGAGCAACGCGCCCAGCACGATGGTCATGGTCGGTTCAATCATGACTTGTACTTTTTTGATGGAGCTCTTCACGTCGCGATCATAAAAGTAGCTGACGTTGAGCAGTGCCTTGTCCAGCGAACCGGTGGCTTCGCCGACTTTGAGCATGCGTATTATCAACGGCGGGAACATGCCGGTGTTCTGGAAGCTCTGGGTCAGGTTTTTGCCGGACTCGATTTCATGCGTGACATCATCCAGGCTCTTGGCGACGGCGCGGTTGTTGACCACATCGCGCGAGTTGGCGATGCAGTCGAGGATGCTGATGCCGGAGCCATACATAATCGCGAAAGTATTGGCGAAACGCGCCAAAATAATTTTGCGCAGGATCGGGCCGGTCACCCACATGTCCAGTTTGAGCTTGTCGAATTTGAAGCGCATCTCCGGGCTGGAGGTGATGATCAGTTTGCCGGCGACGGGCAGGACGATGGGCAGTGCAATCAATATATACCAGTAATTAATGAAGAACGATGAAGTGGCAAGCAGCACCCGCGTCTGGATGGGAATTTCCTGCCCCATGCCTTTGATGAAGCTGACCAGTTGCGGCACCAGGTAGATCATCAGGAAAAACGTAATCGCCACCACAGTGGCGCCGACGAAAGCCGGATAGAGCAGGATGGTCTTGGTGTGCGAGGCCATTTCGTCCTGCCACTTCAGTGATTCGGTGATGTGTTCAAACACCTCCGGCAGACGTCCGCTTGTTTCACCGGCATGGGTCAGGCTGATGAAAATTTTATCGAACGCGTCGGGATGCTGTGCCATCGCCTCGGAAAGTTTTTTGCCGCCTTCGATGGACTCGACCAGATTGGCGATAACTTCGCGAAAATGCTGGTCGTTCATGGTGTCGCGCAAATCGGCGAGGCTTTCCAGCAAAGGCACCTTGGCACGGGTAAGTTGTTCGAGGTTGAAAAAAAAAGTGATTAAGTCGATGCGTTTGATTTTGTTGCGCCCGAAGCCCACTCTGCCGCTATCTATTTTGGCATCGATCAAGTCCAGGCCGCTGCGTTTCAGACGCAGTTCCAGGTCCACTTGATTGGCGGCATCCTGCACCCCTTTATGGCTCTTGCCGTGATCATCCATTGCCCGATAGGAATAGAGTGCCATCAGGGAACCTCTGAATATGTCCAGCATGACCGCGCACTCGGCTTTGCGGGATGGATGGAAAGGCGCGAGGTGCAGCGAATGGTTATTCCCTTCGCAAACCTGGCAACGCAGCCAGCCGCCCGCAAAGCCAGTGCCCCAAAGGGTTGCGCCAAATTTGCGCGTCTGCGTTGTCGCTCACCTTGCGAATACGCTACGGCTATTCGACGCGGATTGCTCCTAGCATCCATCGCAAATTTGGCAGCAACGCGGTTCATGATGGACATATTCAGAGGTTCCTTAGCCAAGCCGGTCGGTCAGATCCACTATGCGGCTGACTTCCGCAAGCGAGGTAATGCCTTGCTGGATGCGCCGGATGCCGTCCAGCGCCAACGGGCGAAAACCCTTGGCGAGTGCGGCCTCCTTGATTTGGCGCGTACTGGCGCGACGCGAAACCAGATCGTCCAGATCGTAATCCATCTTGAGTAATTCCATGATGGCCATGCGCCCCTTGTAGCCCTGATGGTTACAGGTTTCGCAGCCGGCAGCCCGATACAGGGTGATGTCTTGTTGGGCCGTGAGACCCAGCAGCTTGCGTTCCGATGCGTCCGGCGAGTACGGGTATTTGCACTCCTTGCACAGTATGCGTACCAGACGCTGTGCCACGACGCCGATGATGTTGCCGGCCATGATGTCCGGCAGGATGCCGATGTCGAGCAGGCGCGGTATCGCGCCAATCGCCGAGTTGGTGTGCAGCGTCGAATATACTTGATGTCCGGTCATGGCGGCGCGGAATGCCATTTCGGCGGTGGGATGATCGCGAATTTCGCCGACCAGAATGATGTCCGGATCCTGGCGCATCATGGAACGGATACCGTTGGCAAAATCCAGCTTGGCAGATTCATTCACCGAAGTCTGGCGGATCAGCGCGAGCGGGTATTCGACTGGGTCTTCCAGTGTCATGATGTTGACCGACTCGGTGTTAATGTGATTCAGCACCGAATACAGTGTGGTGGTCTTGCCGCTGCCGGTAGGGCCGGTCACCAGCACGATGCCTTCCGGCTTGGCGATGATCATCTTGAGCATGTTGAGCGCGGCATCATCCAGACCAAGCTGATCAAGCGGCACGATGCCTTTTTGCCGATCCAATATACGCAGCACCAGATTTTCGCCATGCGTGGTGGGATGCGAAGCCACCCGGAAATCAATCGGCCGACCCGACAGGCGCAAGGAGATACGGCCATCTTGCGGCGCGCGAGTTTCGGCGATGTTCATGTTGCTCATCACCTTCAGGCGCACCACCATGGCCGGCCAGAAGCTCTTGTGCAGGCTGCGCACCTGGCGCAGCACGCCGTCGACGCGATAGCGGATGCGTAAAAAGCTGCTTTCCGGTTCGAAGTGGATGTCCGAAGCACTGCGTTGCACGGCTTCGGTGAGCAGCGCATCGATCAGGCGCACCACCGGCTGGCTGAATTCGTTCACGCCGGCTTGCAGCGTCTGGTATTCCATTTCGCCCGGCTCGATTTCATGCAGGATGCCGTCTATCGAAAGCTCGAAACCGTAATACTGATCTATCGCGCGCAGAATGTCAGATTCGCTTGCGAGTTGGGTGACCAGGCGGTATTCGTCCTTGAGCAGGGCGCGTACCTGGTCCAGCGCGATGATGTTGTCAGGATCGGCAACTGCCAGGGTCAGGATGCGGGCGACCATATCCACTGACAGGGGTAATAATTGATAGCGGCGCGCAACATCCTTTGGAATCAAGGCGAGTGCCATCGGGTCGATGATGACGGAGGCGAGATCTACGCTTTCTTGTCCAAGATTTTCCGACAAGACGTCGCGGATAGTGGCTTCTGAGAGAAAGCCAAGACGAACCAGCAGGCGACCCAGCGGCTGATGCGTCTTGCCCTGCTCTTGTAAGGCAATGCGCAGCTGGTCTTCGCTGACCACGCCTTTGCCGACCAGTATCTGTCCCAGTTGTTGGGGGGGTGGGTTGTCCGGCTTCTGAGTCGTTGGCATGACGATTTAGTGCGCTAGCTCTTCAATACGTTGTGAAATTTTCGCGTGATCAAAGCCCGCATTGTGTTCCGGATCAAGCTGCAAGGCACGTTGGTAATACTGTGCAGCCGACTTTTTTTGCCCAAGGCGATCAAGACTGACGGCTAAATTGAATGCCAATTCGGCATTGTCAGGTTCCAATCTGTAGGCATTAAAATAGGCTTGTTGCGCCTCGCCCCAACGAGCTTGCTCTGCGTAGTAATTGCCTAAAGCGAAATGCAAGGAGGGTGAATTTTGTTGTTCATTGAGCAAGGTTTTTAGACGGCTTTCGCGGTTGTCGTCGGTCGTTAAAGCGGACATTCCCGCATTGGCCACGGCATTGCGCGGATCGAGTGCCATTACTTGTGCGTAATAGTGTGCCGCCAGGTTATCCACGCCACGACGTTGCGCGATGACGGCCAGCCCGAGTAGCGCGTCAGTATTACTTGAATCCAGGTTGAGTACCTCACGATACAGTTGTTGCGCTTGCTCAAATTTTCCGCTGCGATAAGCAAGATAGGCATTGTTGAGCAAGGGATCAATGGGTTCGTCCTGCTGCTGCTCGACAAGCACCGGATTATTTGTGTGTGCTTGTGGCGATGCTGCCTTAGCTGACGGCTGTGCGGCATGCGTTAGTTTTGGAATGCTGGCGGGCTTTAGTGAAGCAGCATGTGGAGAAACAATTTCAGGCACCAAATTATTTTGCGGCGGCGATGTTGCAGGTACTGGTTTCTCAATTGACGCAGCGGCTGGAGTGCTGATGGGACGAGTCGGCTGGGTGTTGCCGGGAGAGATGCTGTACCACACATAGCCCGCCCCTGCGATGAGTAATAAAACAGTGCCGCCCAAGGCGATCAGTAAATTGCGATTGATGCCGGCGCGGGCAAACAACGGAGCACGGGATTTTGCATTGAACAGGTTTTGCCCGGCAATGCGCGCCCTATTATCGGGTAATGGGGCATCAGGCGATGGGGCAGCCGGTGAGTCGGGATGGCTGCCGTTTCCAGCCTGCGCGGATTGCGCTTGCTGCGATTTTTTGCGTGCATCCAGTAGCAGGCTCATGTTCAGGGTTTTCCGCTAGCGGATTCTTTAAAGAAATTTTGATCCGGCAAATTGTTGCGGAACTCGCTGAAATCACCATTAACACTGGCATCCTTGATTACAATTGGGCGTAAAAAGATGACCAGTTCAGTTTTGGTCGTCGTGTCATTCCGATTCTGGAACAGATTTCCCAAAATCGGAATGCGGCCCAGCAGCGGAATCTCACCGGTGTTCTTGTTTATCTCTTCTTTGATTAATCCCCCCATCACAGCTGTCTGACCATTTTCGACTTTGATGATAGATTCCATCTCGCGCGTCTGTATTTCCGGTATGAGATTTTGGATAGGCGCGAGACCACAGGTCGAGACACCGAAGCCGCATGGGTTGGCCAGGATCGGATTGGGGTCTTGTACACCAAGACCAACAAGGCTGGAAATGGAGGGGCGCACATTAATGGTTACCGTATCGGTATCGCTGATCTGAGGGGTGACGCTCATCGTCAAACCGATTGAGACAGAATTTGCGGTGGTAGAGTAACTGGCAGTAGCTGGACTCGTTAGTGTTGCGGGGATAATATCGGCTTTGACAGTGAAATACACTTTGCTGTTCGCTACTTTCAGGGAAGCAGTCTGGTTGTTCATGACGGTTAGTTTGGGGCTGGACAGAACTTTGACATTGCCAAACTGTTCCAGCAGTTGTATAGATGCGGCGATGTTGCCAAACTTGGAGGTGGGATTGATGTAGCTGACGGCCAGCGCGCCAGTGGTCGCGGCTATACCAACCGTGCCGGTTTGGCTTAACGCAAAGCCTTTTGGGCCGAGTAGTGCGCGCGACCAATCTATGCCTTGCTGGTATTGATCACTCAGCTGCACTTCGACGATGGTCGCTTCGATCAGCACCTGGCGTTTCGCCGTCGTCATTACCTTATCAATAAATTCCTGAACTTTCTCATGCTGGCGACCGGTCGCGCGAACGATCAGTACGCCGGTTTCTCGATTTGCAAAAACGTTCACTGATTGTTCGAACTCGCCAGTTACATTTATTGCCGCCCCCGAAGCTTGAATCGTTTCGTTGCCAGCGCCTGATGCGCCACCCGCTGGCCCAATCTCGCCCCCTGCTGTTGGCTTGCCCTTCTTTCCTGAACCTGCTCCGGTATAGCCTGTTGCCGCACCCTCTCCTTGTGCAACAACCTTATTTGAACTCGACATCGCCTTTTGAGATTTGAATCTTAGTCTGTCTTCTTCGAGGATTATATCGGTGACATTTTTTATCAGACTCTCCATCAGATCGTTTTTTGTTTCGCTGGTGACTATGGTTGAGGCGGAATTTCCGCCTTCTGCTCCTGTGGCAGCCCCACTGGCGGATGTAGAGTTAGTAGCAATCTGGCTGGATGTAGAGTTAGTACTTTTTGCTGAACGAGACATATTGATGAAATCGATTTTATAGGTCCTCAAAAACGGCTTGTCAGGCATCACGGTCAAGGTGCCGTTGTTCAACTCATAGCGCATATCTATTTGCCTGGAGATGCGCGTGAGGATTTGCGGCAGCGTCTGGTTGATGGCGTTTACCGTTACCGTTCCCTGAATGCCGGATTGAATGTCGAGGTTGATTTTTGCGTCGCGCGCCAGGGCGAATAAAATTTCCTGTGCCGGTACATTGGAGACCACCACGCTGTAGGTGGCGACTTTGTCGGCCGGTTTTGGCGGCGGAAGCACTACGCTGCCTTTGATTGGTTGGGGAATGCTGTTTTCTGTTTCGGGCTGAGTGGTTGGCCGTTGAATGTGCTGATCTGCAGGCTTAATCGGTTTCGTCCCGCAGCCGGACAGTATCATCCCGATAGCACAGAGATAAACTATGTTGCGTGAACGCATGCTTCTTCCCTCATTGATATTTGGTTTGTAGCCTAACAGCTTTGCGGGTATTGCTCAATACGCCATTCGGCAATATCGCTTCAGAAGATGTAAGTGGATGTGGCAAAAGCTTCCTGATAGCGTGCGGGTAGATCTTTGACTGCGTTGTGTGCCGCATCAATCGAGGGGTATGCGCCGTAGAGTACGCGCAGCCCATTCTTGCCGCCAAACTTGGCGGGTAGCAGGTAAATTTCGGAGAGTTTGCCCAGTGCATTCGCGCGCTTCAGGAATCCCTCAATACGTTCCGGCTTGACTTCCTCGTTGTAGAATAGTTGGATGCTGGCGACGGTTTTTTTCTGCTCGAGCAATTGTTTCCCCGCCGCCAGACGTTGTTCAAACAGGCTTGGTTTTTTGGTTGTTGGGTTGGGGATGTCCGCGAGAGAGGCCGCCATCTGATTTGCCACTGCAATAGATGCCGGTGCAAGCGCATTGTTCGGCTGCGCTGCGATTGACTGTGTTTCCGGCAAGGGGGCTGCAGGTGCTGCTGCAAGGGTTGATGGTTTGTCCTGGGTTTGTCGAAGGGATGTTTGCGGTTTATCCAGCATCCACCAAGCCGCCAAACTGAATAAAAGCAGTGCGGCAGCCGCGCTTCCCAACAGTAATTTTTTATCGGGCAATTTGCGGGCTGAGCTGAGCTCGCTGTCGCGCATCGCTGCTTGTACATGACGCGCTTCGATGTCGTGGGTGTCTTCAACGAAGGCGGCCAATAATGATTTGTCCGCGAGGATGTTGACGCGGCGCATCAGTCCGTTGGACGCGCCGGCGATGAGTTTGATGGCATTCGGCGAAAAAATGTTTGGGCCGTGGTAGCCGGCAGCACGCATCCGGAACATCAGGTAGCTTTCCAGGATGTTGCGCGACAGCGGTTGCATGTGAAAGTGATGCACGATGCGATCCTTGAGTTGGCGCATGTTCGGTTGATCGAGCTTGGCGTTCAATTCCGGTTGTCCGAACAAGACTATCTGCAGCAATTTGAAATTGCCGACCTGCAGGTTGTACAGCAGGCGCAATTCTTCCAGTGTGTCCGGCGGCATGGCGTGGGCCTCGTCCACCAGCACGACGATACGCTTTCCTTCGCGAGCTTTCTCCTCGAGCTTGTTCTGGATGTTCTGCATGATAATCCCGACACGCTCGCCTTCAATGTTCAGCCCGAGTCCATCGGCAATCGCATACAACATCTCTTCGCGCGACAAGCTGGGGTTGGCCAGATAGATGGTCTCAATGTGCATGGGGAGTTTTTCAAGCAACATCCGGCACAACATGGTTTTGCCGCTGCCTACTTCGCCGCTGACTTTGATGATGCCCTCGACTTCACAGATGGAGTAGATCAGCGCGTCAAGAATTTCACCGCGATTGGCACCGGAAAAAAAGAATACCGTGACGGGTGTGATTCTGAATGGGGGCTCGGCCAGTCCGAAGTGCTCTAAATACATAACTGAATCCTATGCGTTGAGTTTTTCATGTGCATCCATGCGGCTGTGCAATGTGGTGCGATTGATGCCGAGCAGCTTGGCGGCCTCGCTGATGTTGCCTGCGGCAAGCTCCAGTGCGGCGGCGATGTATTGGCCTTCTTGTTCGCGCAGGTGATGATCCAGACTGAAGTCGCCTTGTTGCAGTTGCCGTTTTATCGATTCCGGGGAGGCGCCCCCTTGCGGGTATGCGGACGTTTCCAGCGGGTCGAACTCGTCTTGCAATTGCATCCTGTCGACTGTCTTTCCGGGATATTTTGTGGTCAGCCGGATGATGATGTTGCGTAATTCCCGGGTGTTGCCGGGGAAGCTGTATTGTTCCCAGCATTGCAATGCATCCGGGAGTAATTCAAAAGGTTCTTGCTTGATTTGCTGCGCGTAATAAGCCCGGAAATGGTTGAGCAGAACCAGCTTGTCCGGGCCCAGTTCGCGTAGCGGCGGGACTGAGATCGAGAATACGTTCAGGCGGTAATAAAGGTCGTTGCGAAATGTGCCGGCTCTGACTGTGTCGCGCAGGTTTCGATTGGTTGCGGCGATGATGCGTGCGCGGCTTTTGCGCGTTGTGGTTTCGCCGACGCGTTGATATTCACCGTTTTCCAGCACCCGTAATAGCTTGGTTTGGAGTTCCAGCGGCACTTCGCCGATCTCATCAAGGAACAGTGTACCGTCAGATGCTTCTTCAAAAAAACCGGATTGTGCGTTAGTTGCGCCGGTGAAGGCTCCCTTGCTATAGCCGAACAGGGTAGGTTCGATCAGCGTGGGGGGAATTGCAGCGCAGTTAAGCACTTTGTAAGG
>OBLT010000144.1_pt1 | contig 54818 bp, 53 predicted proteins | sample 1518721 | NCBI WGS metagenome assembly OBLT01 (sample SAMEA3539307, study PRJEB22396) | soil metagenome | biome: tundra; feature: field; material: soil | place: USA | collected 2010-05 | depth 0.15 m | reverse complement strand
GCCGCACGCACGTTCAGGCAGCCAGACTGCACATAACCGCGAGCTGAGCCGAATAGGTAATGTCCCCCACCAGCTTCTGCCCCGGCGCCGGCGCGGTGAAGTCCCGCTGCACCAGATCAGGGACCGCATGCACGCGGCCGTCGCGGGCCGTGGTGACCCGCCACGGCCTGGGCTGGCACGCGGCCAGGCCCAGCTCGCGCATCAGCCTGCGGACCAGTTCCAGGCCAGCGGCCACGCCCCAGCGGGCCAGCTGCGCCCAGATCCGCCGGTGCCCATAAGTGCCGTGCGAGTCATCGAATGCCTTGGTAATCAGCAGCCGCAACTGCCCGCGCCGTTCCTCTGCGGCCGATTCCTCACGTGATGACCAGCCGTAATACCCAGACCGGGACACCAAGAGCCACCCGCACATCTTGGTCACCGGGTAGTTCGCCTTCTCCGCACCGATGAATGAATATTTTGCGCTCACCGGTATTCCTGGGCGAAGAAGGCCGCCGCTTTCCCCAGGAACTCAGCTTTCATCTTCAGTTCCCGGACTTCGCGTTCCAGCTCCCGCAGCCGCGCCCGCTCCGGAAGCGTGAGTGGCTGTTCTTCCTGCGGGTGCGCTTTCCGGTACATGTTCACCCAGTTCCCGAGCGTGCCCTCATTGATTCCCAGGTCCCGTGCGGTCTCAGCGATGGGACGCGGCCCGTCAATGACGGCTTTCACTGCCTCGTCTTTGAACTCAGGAGAGAACTTCCTGTAATTCTTCGGCACTCAGTCCTCCGTCTCCGGTAGTGGATCTTAGTGGATCCACTGTCCGGAAACCTCGGGGCTCCTCAGTCGGCGGGGCCACCGGGCATCCATACAACTTTCCGGTTCGTCCGTGCGGGTGGTGCGGTAGCAACGCCGCGCCTGATCCGGCCGGTTGGCGGTGCGTGGAACACAGTGGAACCGGCTCAGCTCACGGCATGGCGTGAACAAGGGCGGTGCCTTCAGCCACGCCAGTGCCCGTCGGCCATGATCGTGCGGTCGCCTATTTCGGCCAGGCCGCGCCAGGCCATGATCCGCCGTGGCAGTAGGTGAACGCCGATGGCTCCCGGCACCTTCTCCGGGTTGAGCGGGAGGGTGGCGAAGAGTGCCAGGAGGGCGGGAGGAGCCCCTGCTGGCTCCATGAACGAAACGGGACCGTCGATGAGCACGACGTCGCGGGGCGAGCCGATCGCGGCGCGAGCGTGCGGGGATTTGCGGAGGTTCTGCACCGTCCGGCTAGTCCGGCGGGTCACCATGGTGATCGTGGTGCCGTCCCACGCGAACGCAAGCGGAATGAGATGGGCCCGATCGTCCGCCGCCGAGGCGATCCACAGCTGTCGTTCTGTGCTGAGCAGGTGAAGCACGTCCGCACGTCGCTTGCCTGGGGAGCGCGGGGCATCGATTTTATCAGGTATGAGCATGAAACGACCTCGCAGTGAACGATCCGGCCAGCGCCTCAAGTTCGGGGATGACGTCGGACGGGGGTGGCATGGTGAGCATCTCGACCCGGATCCGGCCGGCATTGATCTGGTATTCCGGCTCGGTCAGGATGTCTTCGAGGCGATCCCGAATCGCTTCAAGGCTGGCCTGGTCGGCCCGCAGGGACACAGCGGCACCGGTTTCAACCAGCCGATCCGTGTTGAACACCTGGTCGGGGAGCTGAGGGAGGACCAGCTGGGGGATGCCATGCAGGGCAGAAGTGAGCAGGGTGCCGTTACCACCCTGATGAATCACGGCGTCACACGTCGGCAGGAGGAGATGCAGTGGAAGCGCCTCGACGACCCTCACCGAGGCCGGGACTTCTCCGATCGCCGCCGCATCGTGCGCCGACAGAGCCATGATGATCTCGATATCCATATCACCTGCCGCCGCTATGACACGGGGTGGCAAGAAGGTCTCCATGCCTGATAGCCGTGTCGTCGAGGTTCCCCACGTGACGCAGATCCTGCGCCGGCCAGGCGCAGCCCGCAGCCAGTCCGGGAACACGGCCGGGCCGTTGTACGGCACATAACGGACCGGGATGGGCCGGATGCCGGTGGGGATCTGCATGCTGGGCGGGCACGGGTCGATGGTCGCCTCGCCCATGATGTCTGGCCGCGCAACGCCCAGCCGGTCCGCCAATGGGGCGAGTAGTTCCGGCACGACATCCCGGGCCTGGTACGTCACGTCCACGCCGTGGATATGCCGGACGGCGGGAATTCCCAGCGCCGCTGCGATCAGCGGCCCCGCGTACGTAGTGGGCTCGTACAGGATCAGGTCCGGCCGCCACGCGCGCGCGAACTCAAGGAAATCGTCGCTCATGGCCTCGGCGTAGGCGACGAAGACCCCGAACACACGGCGGACCCGGGCGATGGCATCGGGGCTCCAAGCGGTCATCGAAGCGCCGGGCGGCGGCGCGTCGGGCACCTCGGTCAGTCGCAGGTTCCGCATGACGCGCTGCCGGACCTCGTCGTGGTCGAGATCCGGGCCGACGGGGACAGCGGTCGCGCCGGAACTCGTGATGACATCGGTCAGCGCCGGCTGGCTGGCTACGCGGACGTCGTGCCCCGCCGCGCGCAGTGCCCAGACCAACGGCACCATCGGGGTGTAGTGCGTTGCCCACGCCCACGAAGTCAGCATCACGCGCATGAATGAGTCCGTCCGTCCGAGACCATGAAGGCGGGTTACCAGGTCACTGGGATCTCGAGAAAGCCTTCTAGCAGCGCGCCGTCCTGGCGGCGCAGCTCGCTCGCCGGAACAGCCAACCGCAGCGTGGGGAAACGCCGCAGCAGACTCTCGGTGGCGATCTGTAGTTCAGCCCGGGCGAGGGAGGCTCCGATGCAAAAGTGCGGCCCGGCACTGAAGGTCAGATGCGGGTTATCTATTCTCATTATGTCGAACCGTGCGGGATCTGGAAAGACTGATGAATCCTGGTTGGCCGAGTCGACAGCGGGGATGACGCTTGTCCCCTTGCGGATGAAGGCATCGTCCAAGGAGATGTCCTCCACGGCGTAACGCAGCATGGACACCGATGAGCCGACGATTTTCCACCGGAGCAGTTCCTCGATGGCATTCGGGATCAGGGTCATGTCGCGACGGAGCAGGGCAAGCTGGTCAGGATGGGCGAGGAGCATGGCGACGCCGCCGCCGAGCTGAGTAGCGGTCGTCTCATAGCCGACGAGCAGCAACAGGCGGCACCACCAGTGCAGCTCATATTCGCTCAGCCGGCTATCCCCCTCGTCCCGCGCCTTGATCATGGCACTGATCAGGTCGTCGCCGGGGACCTTCCGCCTGGCCTCGATGAGCGCGGCGATGTAAGAATTCATCTCCGCCATGGACCGCTTGATCTCCGCACCGTCGAATTTGCTGATGGAGAGGAACGTGTCGGTCCAGTGACCGAATTGATCGACATCACCTTCTGGGACGCCGAGCAACGCGCAGACGACGCGCATGGGCAGCGGGAACGCGAGGGCCCGGTTGAGATCCACCGGGCGCGTGCCACATTCCATGCTGTCCAGGAGTTCATCGACAACGGCCTGCACGTACGGTTCCAGCCGTTTGACCCGGGCGGGCGTGAACGCCTTCGCGACCAGCCGCCGGATCCGCGTGTGCTCGGGCGGATCCGGATTGATCTTCGAGTCCTGGAACATCTGGTTGTTCCGGCTGATTCGCGCCGCACCCGGCCGGTTGAGGTCACGGCTCAGTCGCTCGTCGGTCAGCAGGCTGCGCACATCCGCGAACCGGGTCACCAGCAGAGCCTCGTCGCCGCTCGGCAGGATCACCGGCACCAGCGGCTCCTCTCGCAGGTCGGCGAGTTCCTTCGGAAGTTCCAGGGCAGCGGGCCGCTGGAATGGGTAGGGGCAGGGCGTAGTGCTCACGGCAGGCCTTTCTGCGATCGGAACCGGCTCACCACTCGACGGGGATGGCGGCGAATCCTTGAGTGAACGCGTCATCGTTTCGGCGCAGGTCACTGATGGGAACCGCGAGCTGGAGGGTGGGGAAGCGACGCAGCAAGCTCTCCAGCGCGATTTGCAGCTCCGCTCGGGCGAGCGAAGCTCCCGCGCAGAAGTGCCGCCCGGCGCTAAACGTGAGCTGCTGGGACCCGGAGCGGGCGATGTCGACGTCACCGGGGCACGGAAACGCGGCCGGATCATTATTCGCGCTTTCGAGCGCTGTGATCAGGCTGGCGCCGGCCGCAATGGTCTGGCCGGAGATCTCGATATCCTCGGTGACGTACCGCAACATTGATAGTGAGGTCCCGACCACCTGGCAGCGCAGCAGCTCCTCGACGGCCAGCGGCGTGCGGGTGTAGTCCTTGCGAAGCAAGGCGAGCTGGTCAGGATGGGCCAGGAGAAGCACCACCGCACTGCATAGCTGGTTGGCCGTGGTCTCATACCCCGCGAGCAGCAGCACGGTGCACCACCAGTGCAGTTCCGTGGAACTGAGCCGTCCGTCATCTTCGTCGTGTACCCGGATCAGCGCGCTGATCAGGTCGTCCGCTGGCTCCTCGCTTTTGCGTGCGATCAAACCCCGTATGTAGTCCCATGGCGGCGCGCTCGTCTCAGCAAACTGGGCGCGGTCGGAGAGCGGGACGCCAAGAAGCTCACAGATCACCTGAATGCTGAGCGGAAAGGCCAGGGACCGGGCGAGGTCGGCCGGCGGCTGGCCGTGAGCCATCTCGTCCAGCAGTTCGTCGGTGATCCGCTGGATGCGAGGGCGCAGGCTGTCCACGCGGGCGGGCGTGAAGGCCTGGGCAATGAGACGTCGCATGCGGGTGTGCGCAGGCGGGTCCATGTCCACCTGACTCTGGAATACCTTGACCTTCTTCTCCGTCATCCGCGCGATATCCGGACGGTTGCGGTTCTTACTCACCCGCGGGTCGGCTAGCACGGACCGGATGTCGTCGTACCGGGTGACCAGCCATGCGGAGTCGCCGCTCGGCAGGGTGACCTGGACGAGAGGCTCGTCGTGCAGGCCGGCGAACTCCCTGGGCTGCTCGGTGGCAGAAGGCCAGGGAAACGGGTACTTATAGGACTGGGCAGCCATGGCCCCTCGTTTCTCAGGTATGCCGCCATCTCAGCCGTCGGCCAAGCGCGACGTTTCGGGTGGCCCCGGCCATTCCTCCAGCCAGTCGACGCCATCGGCGCCGAGCGGCCAGCCGATCTCGGGAGGAATCATCGAGGTGCTGAATCCGATCGCGGCAAAGCCCAGCAGCATGTCGTAGAAAGCCATCTGGATAGCTTCCTTGCGCCTTGGGCGACCCTTAGGGAACATGAGCCCTCCTCGAAGTACCGAGACGATCATCGGCTCGGCCACTCAAGGGCTGGTTGGGATTGCCTCGAAGGCTCGCGGCGGCGCGACCATGATGTGGCAGTCGTCTCCGATGATGAGCCGGTGGCCTGGTGAGCCTGGGCTGGCCCCGTTGACGTGGGCTGACCGGCCGATGATGGACTTGCTGATCCCGCGAACTCGCCGCACCGAGCAGCCGTCGAGAGCAATCGACTGCTCGATGGCGGCGTCGACGACCAGGCATCCTCGGCCGAGTGAGGTGAAGGGCCCGACAGTGCTGTTCACGACCGTCGATCCGGTACCGATGATCAGCGGGCCGCGCAGGTGGGAGCGGCGGACGCGGGCTCCGGGCTCCACGACGACCGGCCCGCTGATGTGGGTCGCATCATCGACCTGTCCCGCTATGAGGGTGCCGATGGTGTCGAGGAACACCCGGTTGCAGTCGAGCAGGTCGTCAATGCGCCCGGTGTCCTTCCAGTAGCCGGAGTGGACACGGGCGCGTACGTCCATCCCGGCGGCGATCATCCATTGGATCGCGTCGGTGATCTCCAGCTCCCCCCGCCCGCTTGGCCGGATCCCGGCGATCGCCTCGTGAACGCTGGGCCGGAAGAAGTACACCCCGGTCATGGCCAGGTCGCTGCTGGCCTGCCTGGGCTTCTCCTCGACCGCGGTCACGTGCCCGCTTTCGTCCAGGGTCGCGATCCCGTACTCGGCCGGATCCTCGACTTTGGCCAGCAGGACCAACGCGTCGGGCCGGGAGCAGCGGAAGGCGTCCGCGTATGCCGCGATGCCGCCCGCGAGCATGTTGTCTCCGAGGTACATCACGAAATCGTCGTCGCCGAGGAAGCTGCGGGCCACGAGGACGCAGTGCGCGAGCCCGAGCGGCGCATCCTGGGGGATGTAGGTCGCCCGCAGGCCGAACCGCTCGCCGCTGCCGACGGCCTGACGAATCTGCGTCCCGCGGTCACCGACGATGATCCCGGCCTCAGCGATCCCGGCATCGCGGAGCGACTCCAGGCAGTAGAACAGCACGGGCTTGTTCGCGACCGGAACAAGTTGCTTGGGCATGGCGTGGCTGAGCGGGCGCAGCCGGGTTCCCACCCCGCCCGCGAGGACGAGAGCCTTCATGCCGGCGGCACCGTCAGGATGAGGGCAGGCAGGATGAGGGCAGCCAGGATGAGGGCAGGAGGCGGTGGCTGCGCCTCCGGGGGGGCACTGGACTCGTAGGAGCGGATTCTCGCCATGTTCCGATATTCGGCATACGTGCTCGAAGACCGGTGGGGCACGAATGGGGCGACGATCGACCGAGACCCATCAGGGGTGCCTGGTGAAGACGATCTTTCCGGCGACGCCGCCCTCCGTCAACGCACGGAATCCCTGCTCGGCCCGTTCCAGCGGGAGTTCCATCGCGATTTCGGGTCGCACAGCGCAGCGGTCGAGAAACGAGAGCAGGCCAGCCAGGTCGCCGCGCGTGCCCATGGCCGAGCCGACCAGCCGGAGCTCGGAGAAGATCAGCCGGTACAGGGCGGTCAGCGCGTACCCCGCCTGGGTCTCGCCCGAGCGGTATCCCGAGCAGACGACGACCCCGCCGGGACGCAGCCACCGCAGCGAGTGCGACCAGGATGCCTCGTCGACGCCCGCGTCGAAGACCGCGTCAGCCAGATCGGGCGGTCCGGCATCGAGGTCGAACGTGCCCACCGCTCCCAGGCGGTGCGCGGTTCTCTCATCCTCGCGTCCGGCCACCCAGACCCGCATGCCGCCCGCAACGCCGAGCTGAACCAGCGCTGTAGCGATGCTGCCGAGCCGACGTCGGCCCTGGACGAGCATGGTCTCGCCGGGCCTCAGCCCCGAGTTGACGAAGAGCATCCGGTAGGCGGTCAGCCACGCCGTGCCGGTGCACGCCGCTTCCTCGAAAGACAGGGACGCGGGCTTGGGCAGCACGTTGCGGGCCGGAACGGCCACGATGTCGGCGAAACTACCCTGGTACCGCTCGCTGAGCACGGTCCGGTCCGGATCGAGGGTCTCCTCGCCAACCCAGGCCGGATCGTTGATCGATGAATGGATTACCACCTCGGTGCCGTCCTGGAGCACGCCAGCCCCGTCGCAGCCGAGGATCATCGGAAATTGCTCGCGCCCCATCCGTAGTCCTCGGAGCGTGGACACGTCATGCATGTTCAGGCTCGCCGCGCGCACGCTGACTGTCACCCAGCCCTCCGGGACGGGGGTCTCGGGCCGGTCACCGGTAGCCAGTCCCGCGAGAGGATCGTCGAAGTTAGGCCCCTTCGCGTAGACGGCGAACATGTCCCGACCTTCCTCTCCGGCCGCTGTCTGGGCGCCAGCGGATCACACCGTACGGACGACGTCCCCGTAGGCCAGCCGCGGCAGGCGGGCGGACCGCCGGGGCAGCGGACGGCCAACGTTCACCACGAGCAGCGCCTGGAGGCCCCCGTCGGGGAAGAAGTCACGGTCAAGAGCGGCGGCATCGAAGCCGATCATCGGGCCCGCACCGAGTCCGGCGGCACGGACGCCGACAATGAAGTAGCCGATCTGCAGGGTGGCGTTGAACCGCGCCTGGGTGACGCGTTCCGCGCGGTCGGCGGCCAGAACGTCCTTGAGCCCGGGCGCGTGCGAGAATACCTGCGGAAGCTTCTCGTGAAAGTTGACGTCAGCGGCCAGGATCACGGTCAGCGGAGCACCGGCGGTCTTCCGCCTGTTGTGCTCGTTGAGGTGCTCCAGCAGACGTTCCCGCGCCTGCTGGCTCCGCACGACCACGATCCGCAGCGGCTGCTGGTTCAACGAGGTCGGCCCGTATTTCGCCAGGTCGTAGATGGCCTGGAGCTGCGCCTCGCTGACCGGCTCGCCGATGAATTCGGTCGCCGAGCGTGCCTGCCGGAAAAGCAGATCCTGTGCGGCAGCATCCAGGGCCAGGCCCGTGGTGCCGTCCAGAGTAGTGGCCACGACTGCCCTCTACCGCGGATGGCCGGGAGGCTGACGGCACGCCGCGATTTCCTCCAACGCCGCAACGGTCTGCGCCGCGGAGGGCTGATCGAGCATCTCGGCCCGCAGCCGGGCGGCCGCATCCCGGTAACTGGGCTCTGAGAGAACGTCAGCCAACCGTGAGCGGAGCGCCTCGTCGCTTACCTCGTTGACGCGCAGTGAGGCGGCCGCTCCGGTCTCAACCAGCTTGTCGCAGTAGAACAACTGGTCCGGCAACTGCGGGAGGACAAGCTGGGGGACGCCGTAGCGGGCGGCCGTGAGGATGGTGCCGTTGCCACCCTGATGGACCACCGCGTCGCACGTGCCCAGCAGCAGGTGCAGCGGGACCGACTCCACCACGCGCACGTTCGCCGGGACCTCGCCGAACGCCGCCGCGTCGTGCGCGGCCAGTGTGACGACGATCTCCGCGTCGAGATCCCGGGCGGCCGCGACCACCCGCGGCGGCAGGAACATCTTCTTGCGGTTGGCGGTCAGTGCGCTGGTCGAAGTGCCCCAGGTGAGGCAGATCCGGCGCCGTGCGGGCGGCTCCCGCAGCCAGCGCGGCAGCACGGCCGGGCCGTTGTAGGGGGCGTAGCGCATCCGCAGCCGGCGGATATCCGCCGGTACCTGCATGCTGGGCGGACACGGATCCACCGTCGCCACGCCTAGCGTTTCGACCGTGTCGAGCCCCAGCCGCTCACACATGTGGGCCAGGGCCGACGGCTCGAACGGGCGGGTCTGATAGGTGAAGTCGACGCCGTGGATATGCCGGACCGTGGGGGTGCCGGTCACGGCCGCCGCCAGCGGGCCCGCAAAGGTGGTGGCCTCGTGGATAATGATGTCCGGCTGCCACGACTGGGCCAACGCGATGGTGTCGTCCACCATCGCCTCGGCCAGCGTGACGTACATGCGCACTGAAGAGGAGTCTTTCCGGCGGAGCGATGCCCACTCGACCGGCCGATCCTGGCTGGCGACCCAGGCAAAGAATTTCGAGGTAATAGGGATGATGTCCACGTCCTTGCCCACTGGTGCAGCGGTAAGCCCGGCGTACCCGATGACCTCCGTGAGGGCCGGCTGACTTGCGACCCGTACCTCGTGCCCGGCTGCCTGCAGCGCCCATGCCAGCTGCACGAGCGGAAAGAAATGAGAGGGCCACGCCCAGGTCACGAATAGTGCTCGCATGCCGCCGATCACCTCATCGCGATCGGACCGGACGGAGTCCCCGCACGGGCGAGTTGCTCGAGGATGGGGACGACATCGGCGGGGGCGGGCCGGGCGAGGGCTTCGGCCCGCAGCTCGCGTGCGGCGTCCCGGTACGCCAGAGCGCTGAGGATGACCGCCGCGTGCTCAGCCACCTCCGCCTCGGTGACGTCCTCACCACCCGGCAGATACCGGCCGGCGCCGGTGGCGGCGAGCTGCCGGGCGTTGAATGCCTGGTCGGGGTTCGAGGGCACGATGAGCTGGGGCAGCCCGCAGACCAGCGCGGTCATCAGGGTCCCGCCGCCGCCCTGGTGGATGATCGCGTCGCAGCTGGGCAGCAGCAACTGCAGCGGGACCGGGTCGACCAACCGCACGTTCGCTGGCATCGGGGTGAACAGCTCGCGCCGGGACTCTAGGACCACGACCTCGACGTCGAAGCCAGCCAGCCCCCGGACCACCCGCGGGACATGCGCCATCCGGTCCGCGCCACTGATGCCGGTGAGCGAGGTCTCCCAGGTGACGCAGACCCGGCGCCGCGGCGGCGGCACGCGCAGCCAGTCGGGCAGCATGGCCGGGCCGTTATAGGGGATATACCGGATCGGCTGCCGGGGCCGGTCGTCCGTGACCTGCAGCCACACCGGGCACGAGTCCAGCGCAAAGTCCCCGAGCACGCCGATCTCGTCCAGCCCGAAGCGCGCGAACAGCGGCCCGAGCAGCTTGCGCTCCATCCTGTCGAGGGTGGCGGTGAAGTCGGCGGTCCACAGCTGGCGCACGGCCGGCACCCCGACCAGCCGTGCCACCAGCGGCCCGGCGAACGACGCCGACTCGAACACCACCAGATCCGGGCGCCACGACCGCGCGCACGACACGAGGTCATCGGCCATGACCTCCGCGCTGCGCCGCGGGGCCTGCAGTCCCACCATGTCAAGGCGCCGCCGCCGGGCACCCTCGGGCGTGACACGCCCGACGTTGCGGCGACCTGCCGCAGTCTCCGCCTGGACCTCGGCGTCGAGATCGAACTCCGGTCCGGCCGGCAGCGCGGGCAGCCCGGCCTGCGCGATCACGGGAGTGAAGGAGGGGTGGCTGGCCACCAGCACCTCATGCCCGGCGGCGCGCAGCGCCCAGCCCAGCGGGACCATCGAGTTGTAGTGACCCGAGAACGCCCAGGTAACGAACAGCACGCGCATCGGTGCCTCCTCACCTGACCTGGCCGGCTCACCGCCGCTTGAAGAATGCGTGGCAGCGGCACTGTCGCTCAGCTGGCTAGAGGATCCCTGGAGCGGGCCTCATCCCGGCCGCGCGCGCCACGCCGTTACCCGCGCAGCAGAGCCCCGGCCGCCTCATGCCGGGCACGGGCATTTTCCGAGTGGAACGCGGCAGGCTCACCGGGAGGACCCGGCTGGGAGGCCCGGCCAGGCCGTGGACCTGTGGAAAGGACGCCCATGAAGCTCGGAGTTTTCCTGTCCTACGACACCGCGGTCGAGGTAGCCGAGGAGGCGGAGCGGCTGGGATACACCGTTGCGCTGGCTCCTGAGGGTTTCAAATCGGACGCAGCCAGCGTGCTGGGTGGTGTCGCCGCGCGCACCCGGCGGATCGGGCTCGCATCCGGGGTGATGCAGATTCCCGCTCGCACGCCGGTCCTGACGGCGCTGACCGCCGCCACCCTGGACGCCATGTCAGGCGGCCGGTTCCGCCTTGGACTCGGCGTGTCCAACCCTGATGTCTCCCACGGCTGGTACGGCGTGCCGTTCGACCAGCCACTCGGGCGCACCCGGGAGTATGTGGAGATCGTGCGCCAGGCATTGCGCGGCGAGCCCGTCCGCTACGCCGGCCGCCACTTCCGGCTGCCGCCACCGGGCTCGACCGAGGCAGCACATTTGCGAGCCGCTCCCGTGCGCGCCGATATCCCTATCTACCTGGCCGGCGTCGGGCCGCGGAGTGTCAGCCTGGCCGGCGAGATCGCCGACGGCTGGATCGGGGTGTTCTGCTCACCGTCGCGAATCGAGGAGTCGCTGGATCAGCTTCGCGCGGGCCGCGACCGTGCGAGGCTGGGTATGGACGGCTTCGAGGTCCTGCCGTCGATACCGCTCGGGGTGGGCGACGACCCGGTGGCCGCCGCTGAGCCGCTCCGCGGGTACTTCGCCAACTTCATCGGCCTGGGCACCCGGACCAGCAGCGTCTATGGCGCGCTGGCCGCGCGCATGGGGCATGGCCGGGCCGCCGACGAGATCCATGAGAGATGCCGCGCCGGGGACCGCGCCGCCGCCGCCCGTGCGGTCCCGTTCGAGCTCATGGACGAGACGTCCCTGCTGGGGCCGACTGAGCGAATAGCGCAACGGCTGGCTGACTACGCTCGAGCCGGCGTGACCACGCTCGGCGTCACCCTGCTCTACGCGACTGCGGCCGAGCAGATTGCCGCGCTTCGCGCGGCCGCGGGGGCGCTACGGCTGACGGAGGCCGGAGTTCCGTCGTTCACGGCCGAGAGGCCGTGACCGCGGACGCCGGGCAGGCCCGCCACCTCCGAGCCACGCTTCAGCGTCCCTCGACCAGCCACTCGGAACATCTCAGCTGCACGCCATCCCGGAGGGCGAGGGGAAAGCGAGCCATGAGAGACGGAGGCGTCATGCACAAGACCCTGATCGTGGCCAGGCTGGACCCGGCAGACACGGGACGAGTCGCCGAGTTGTTCGCGGAGTCGGATCGCAGCGAGCTTCCGAAGCTGGTGGGAGTGTCCGGCCGGACCCTGTTCACCTACCACGACCTGTACTTCCACCTCATTGAGTCCGAGGGTGCTCTTGGATCCGGGCTTCGCCGAGTTTCCGCGCATCCGCTGTTCGTCGACATCGGCACAAAGCTCAGCTCATACGTCCGCCCTTACGACCCGAACTGGCGGGAGCCGAAGGACGCAATGGCACATCCCTTTTACCAGTGGTGCGACGAGTCAACCTGACGGCTGGTGCGCAGCGCCTGGTGGATGGCCTAGACGGGAGAGTTGTGATGCCGGATAACAAGGAACTGAAGGCCGTGAAGGTCCGCGCCGCCGACGTCACCCCCAATCGTCTGCGAGGAGGCGACCTTCGAGTCCTTCTCGGGCCGAAGACCACCGGATCCATCTCGGGCTTGATGGGAATTCTGACCCTGGAGCCTGGTGAATACGTCTCCGAGCATTACCACCCGTATTCGGAAGAGTTCCTGTACGTCACCCACGGCAGCCTTACTGTCCGCGTCGAAGGCGAGCCCGTCGACCTGTCTGCCGGTGAGGGCCTGATGGTCCCGATCGGTCAGCGGCACCGCGTCGAAAACCGCGGCCCGAAACGATCGGCCGCTGTCTTTCAGCTCTGCCCGCTGGCGCCGCACCCCCGCCTCGGCCACGTGGACACTGAGCCACTCGTGAACCCGCAGGATCTAGATCACCAGCCCGCCCCACCGGTCGCGAGCACGTGATGCAGGCCCGCACCGCGGCGATCACCGGCATCGGCGTGCTGGCTCCCGGCGGGATCGGCACGAAAGCGTTCTGGGATCTGCTCACCGCCGGGCGGACCGCGACCCGGCCCATCTCGCTCTTCGACGCGACCGGCTTCAGGTCACGGATCGCCGCCGAGTGCGATTTCGTACCCGAGCACGCCGGGATCAGCGCGGCTGAATCGGCCCGCATGGATCGCGTCGCGCAGTTCGCCGTCGCGAGCACCCGCGAGGCCATGACCGACAGCGGCCTTGACTTTGGCACCCCACCGCCCGAGCGGATCGGTGTCGTGATGGGCAGTGCGGTTGGCTGCACGATGCGCCTCGAGGAGCAGTACGCGAGAGTGAGCCGGGGCGGGCGTGAGTGGCTGGTCGACGCCGCCCTGGGCAGCCCCGCCCTCTATGAATACCTGGTGCCCAGCAGCATCGCCTGCGAGGTGGCGCGCCGATGCGGCGCTGAGGGCCCAGTCTCCCTGATCTCGACTGGATGCACGTCCGGACTCGACTCCATCGGGCACGCCGCCCAGCTCATCAAGGAAGGCAGCGCGGACGTCGTTGTCGCAGGCGCCGCCGAGGCGCCGATATCGCCGATCACGTCGGCCTGTTTCGACGCGATCAAGGCGACGTCACCGAACAACGACGACCCGCAGCACGCCTCCCGGCCTTTCGACGGCCGCCGCGACGGTTTCGTCCTGGGCGAGGGAGCCGCCGTCCTCGTGCTGGAGGAGGCCGAGTCGGCGCGCCGCCGTGGCGCGCATATCTACAGCGAGGTCCGGGGCTTCGCCAGCCGCGGGAACGCCTACCACATGACCGGCCTGCGGCCCGACGGGCGTGAGATGGCCGAGGCCATCCGGGTGGCGATGGACCGGGCGAGAGTGAACGCCGACGAAATCGGCTATGTCAATGCGCACGGATCCGGCACCAGGCAAAACGACCGGCACGAGACTGCGGCGTTCAAGCGCAGCCTGGGTGCGCACGCCTATGCGGTCGGCGTGAGCTCGATCAAGTCGATGGTGGGACACTCTCTCGGCGCCATCGGCGCGATCGAGGTCGCCGCGTGCGTCCTGGCCCTCAGGCACCAGGTGATACCGCCAACCGCGAACCTCGAGGTGGCCGACCCCGAATGCGACCTGGACTACGTGCCGGTCACGGCGCGGGAGCAGGCGGTCGACGTGGTGCTCAGCGTGGGCAGCGGGTTCGGGGGCTTCCAGACAGCCGTGATCCTGAGCCGACCGGACGCAGTGACCCGATGACCCGGCGGGCCGTCATCACTGGCATCGGCGTCGTGGCGCCGAACGGCATCGGTACCGACGCGTACTGGTCTGCGACCCTGGCGGGTATAAGCGGCATTGGCCAGATCGGTCATTTCGACGCCAGCCAGTACCCGACCCGGTTCGGCGGGATGATCGACGGCTTCGACCCATCGGCGTACGTGCCTGGCCGCGTTGTCGTGCAGACCGACGTGTGGTCTCAGTTCGCCCTCGCAGCGACCGCCATGGCGCTGGAAGACGCCTCCGTCGATCCGGCGCCACTGCCTGAATACGAGTTCGGTGTGGTGACGGCCAGCTCCTCGGGAGGCAACGAGTTCGGCCAGCGGGAGATCCAGAAGCTGTGGTCCAACGGGCCACAGTTCGTCGGCGTCTACCAATCCATCGCCTGGTTCTACGCTGCGAGCACGGGCCAGATTTCGATCCGGCATGGAGCGCGCGGCGCCTGCGGCGTCATGGTCTCCGAGCAGGCGTCGGGCCTCGATGCACTGGGGCAGGCGCGGCGCGCCGTCCGGTCGGAGGCCCGGCTGGTCATCTCCGGTGGTACGGAGGCCCCGCTCTCCCCCTATGCGCTGGTCTGCCAGCTCGCGAGCGGGCGCCTCAGCCGCTCCGATGACCCGGAGCGTTGCTATCTTCCGTTCGATGCCGCCGCCAGCGGTCATGTTCCCGGCGAGGGGGGAGCAATCCTTATCGTCGAAGACGAGCGGACGGCCAGGGCGCGCGGGGCGCAGGTGTACGGCGAAATCGCCGGGTACGCCGCGGGATTCGACCCTGGGCCGGGCTGCGGCCGGCCGCCGGTGCTCGCCCGGACGATCAGGCTCGCCCTGGCTGACGCGAGGATGCGGCCTGAGGACGTCGACGTCGTGTTCGCCGACGCCTCCGCCGTACCCGCGCTGGACCACAGCGAGGCGGCCGCGCTGGCCGAGGTCTTCGGGCCGCACGCCGTGCCCGTCACCGCGCCCAAGACCATGGTGGGCCGCCTTTATGCCGGCGGTGCGCCGCTGGACGTGGCCACCGCGCTGCTCGCGATCCGCGACTCGGTGATCCCGCCGACCACGAGCGTCGGCGAGATCGCTGCGGGCTGCGATATCGACCTGGTGCGCGGCGGGCTGCGGGCAGCCCGGCTGCGGAACGCGCTCATACTCGCCCGGGGCTTCGGCGGATTCAACACGGCACTGGTGGTCACGGCGGTCGGCTGATGCCGGGCGTCAATCAAGCTGGAGGAACAGGATGCATGAGTTCACACTCGCCGACCTGAACAAGATCATGCGCGAGTCTGGTGGCAATGACGGCCCATCCCACCTCGACGACGACGCGGCCCAGGCGACGTTCTCTGACTTGGGCTATGACTCGCTGGCCGTGCTGGAAATCGCCGCGCGGATCGGGCAAGACTTCCCCGTGTACCTGTCCGACGACGATGTCGGGCAACTGGCAACTCCGCGTGACACCGTCATGGTGGTCAACAAACTGCTTGCCGACGGCGCGTGATGAGCGGGCACACCGAGAACTCGGTCGTGATCGACTCCTCGCTCGACCGGGTCTGGGCCATGACCAACGACGTGACCTCCTGGCCGTGGCTGTTCAGCGAGTACGGGTCGGTGGAGATCCTGGACCGTACGGACAGCAGTGTGCGGTTTCGCCTGACGACTCACCCGGACGAGGAGAACCGGACCTGGAGCTGGGTGTCCGAGCGCCGCCTCGACCCGGCGAACCACACGGTGGACGCCCGGCGCGTCGAGACCGGGCCGTTCGAGTACATGAACATCCGGTGGGAATACCGGCAGGTCAGCGGCGGCGTAGAAATGCGGTGGATTCAAGACTTCCACATGAAGCCCACCGCGCCGGCTGACGACGCCGCGATGACCGACCGGATCAACCGGAACACCCCCGTGCAGATGGCCCATATCAAGCAGATCATCGAGTCTGGTACCCGGCCGGGAGAGCATGACCAGGTGACCGCCGAGCACAGCGCGGGCACGTGATGCAGTTCAGCCATCTCTTGGCGATTATCGTCGTCGCTGCCAACGGGATCGCCGCAGGAATCATGTTGTCCACCGTGATCGGCATCGCACCCATGATGCTGGCCCTCCCCTACGGGAGGTATGTACAGACCGTACAGTTTCTGCGGCCTCGCTTCGACCCGGTGATGCCGATCATGAATGGCTGCGCTCTAGTGCTCGACATCGCGTTAGCGGTCACGATCGACAACTCCACAGCGGACGTTGCCTACACTGTGGCCGCCGCGCTCCTCGCATCCGTCATGGCCGTGTCCATTACCAAGAACGTGCCGGTCAACCGTTACGTCATGTCCCTCGATCCGCAGCGTCAGCCCGACACGTGGGCGCAGCTGGATCCCCGCTCACGCTGGCGCCTGTGGAATCTCGTACGGACCGCATTCGCACTGACGGCATTCGCGACGAACGTCGTGGCCGCTGTGCAACTCACCTGACGCAATCACCAACGGACAAGGATACGGCAGTGGATATGACGCTTTCCGGCAAGAAGGCTCTCGTGACCGGGGGGACCCGCGGAATTGGCCGGGAAATCGCTCGTGCTCTCGCCTGTGCCGGCGCGGACGTCCTGACCTGCTACCGGCAAGATGGGAGCCACGTCGACGATCTCGCACGTGAGCTGGAGAAGACCGGGGGCGACCATCACCTGATCCAGGCCGACCTCACCAGGGAGACTGACGTCGCCCATCTCATTGGCGAGTGCCGTAGCCGTTTCGGCGGCTTGGATGTCATCGTCAACAATGCGGGGGTCATCAGCCACCAGCCCTTCGGCCGGCTGGAGCCTGACGAGTGGCGGCGCGTCGTGGACACCAGCCTCACCGCCGCCTATCTAGTGATCCACGGAGCGCTTCCGCTGCTCAGCAAGCATGCCTCGGTCATAAACATCGGATCTCGGGTCGCCACCGTAGGCATCCCTCTCCGCGCCCACTACACAGCCGCTAAGGCCGGCCTGGTTGGGCTGACCCGATCACTATGCAAGGAGCTCGGCCCCCGGGGCGTCCGCATCAATGTGGTGGCTCCCGGCGTGATTTCAACCGAGGTGGAACTGGCGACCGATGTAGTCGAGCGGTACGAGAAGATGACCGCGCTGCGCCGGCTCGGCACACCGGCCGACGTGGCCGCTGTGGTGCTCTTCCTCGCCAGTGACGCGTCGGGCTATGTGACCGGGGCGACAATTGACGTGGACGGGGGCATCTGAATTGGATGCATGCCAGCCGTTCCGCGTGATGCTCCGCATGCAGGCCCTGCCTGGGAGAGAAGAGGACTTCGAGCGAGAGTGGATCGCTGGAGCCGAGGTCATCGCGGCAGAAGCAGCGAATCTCGGGCAGTGGCTCGCCAAGAGCGTGGAGGAGGACGGCGTTTACTACATTGTTAGTGACTGGGTGGATGAGCCTCGGTTCCGCGAGTACGAGCGGAGCCAGCGCCATCTCGCACACCGGTCCCGGCTGCATCCGTATCGTGCGACCGGGTCCATGACGACTATGAATCTGATCCACGAGGAGATTGGCGCGGGGGGGCGGTCGTAATGGTGGAAAATATTCGAGTGCTTCTTTACGCGTCCTCGCCCACGGAGAAGCCGGCGGCGGTCTCCGACGTATATCACCAAATAAGCCAGCGGCTCGTCGGTACCCCAGGCCTCCTAAACAGTGAGCTATTGCAGAAGATCGGACGTCCGAGCGAATTCATCATCATGAGCGAATGGTCGAGCATAGACGCGTTTCGAGCATGGGAGGACGGCCCTAGTCACAGGCAGGCTACCGCACCGTTGCGGCCTTATCATAACGGCAGTTACGGAGCCGTATTCGGTATATACAAGGTCGCTGTAGAGTACTAGTGACGGGCTTACTCGAAAATGGTGAGAGCCATGCGGTACGTGAAGCCGTTGTCCCTGGTCCGGCTAGCCGACTCGAATGAGGTGGGCGGCAAGGCCGCAGTGCTGGGGGAACTTCTCAGTGCGGGATTTCAGGTGCCGGCGGGATTCGTGATTACTGCGGCCGCGCTCCAGGATGCCGCACCGCCGCGCGGCGATACGCCTGACGGGAACGCGGAAGTCATCGCCGCCACGCCGCTACCGCACCGGCTGGTCGCCGAACTGCGGCAGGCGCTGACCGAGCTCGGTGACGGGCCCGTCGCGGTGCGCTCGTCTGCGACCGACGAGGACAGCGCCCAGGCCTCGTTCGCCGGCCAGTACGAATCCGTGCTGAACGTCGAGGGACTCGATGCGCTGACCGACGCGGTGCGGCGCTGCTGGGCTTCTGGCCTGTCCGCGCGCATGGCCGTCTACCGGGCCGACCGCCCGGCCACCGGCGCGATCGGCGTGCTCGTTCAGCGTATGGTCGCCGCCGACGTGGCGGGGGTTGCCTTCAGCGCTAACCCGGTAACCGGCGATACCGGTCAGACACTGGTCAGCGCCGTGCCCGGACTTGGTGACCGGCTCACGGCCGGCCAGGTCACGCCGGACGAGTGGGTGGTCCGGGGCGACACGACGGAACTGCGATCGGGAACGCTGAACGCACTCCAGGCCGAGCAGGCTCGCGCGGTTGCCGACCTGACCAAGCGGGCGGCAGCGCACTTCGGTGGGCCGCAGGACGTGGAGTGGGCGATCTCCGGCCCGACCGTGTGGCTAGTCCAGTCCCGTCCGATCACCGCTCTGCCAGACTTTCTGCCCGAAGCAACGCCCGTGCCGGTCGAGGTCCCGGCCGGCTTCTGGACACGCGGGCCCGGCTCGGACCGGCCGTGGACGCCGATGCAGCGGTCGGTGTACCTGCCAGTGCTGGCCGAGCACATCAAGGAGATGTTCGCGTTCAGCATCCTTGGGCCCCCTCAGGCGCGGGAGATCGGTGGCTGGGTTTACCTGAGCATGGGACGTGAGGGCGACCCCGGCGCGCTGACCGCGCGGGCGGAGCGGATCGGGGCGGCCGTGGCCGCGGACGAGCCGCGCCTGATCATCCGCCGCTGGCACGCCGAGTGGAAGCCCGCCTTCGCCAGCCGGATCGCGGAGTTGCGTGACGTCGACCTGGCCGCGGTCGCCGACGATCGGTTCGAGGCCCACGTGCGCACGCTGACCGGGCTCTTCGCCGAGCTGCACGCGGTCTACTTCCGGCTGGTAGGGGCGAGTTCGCTGGTGCTCGGCGAGCTGGGCCTGGCGTGCCAGGAACTGCTCGGGTGGTCGCCCGAGCAGACCATCCGCCTCCGGGCCGGGCTGCGCGGTGACCACATGGCTGCGATCGCCGCGCTGGCCGGGCTGGCCCGGGCGGCGAATGCACGCCCAGCCGTACGGGCGGCGCTCGAGCACGCGGACTCCAGTACCGCCGATCGGCTGGCCGACCTGGACCCGGAGTTCGCCGCCGCGTTCTGGGGATACCACCGGGCCTACGCGCACCGCACCGGCGGGTTCGACATCACCGAGGCCACGCTCGCGGAGCAGCCGCGCGTACTGCTGAACCTGATACGCGCGCAGCTTCGGCGGCCATTCGACGTGGAGGCTGAACGGGACGCCCTGGACAGACGGGTCTCCGCCATCGTCGCCCAGGCCGAGACACTGCTGGCCGACCGCTCCGCCGACGAGCGTGAACGGTTCCATGCGGTCCTGGCCGCGAGTGACGCGAATACCGAGGTGCGCGACGAGAAGGTGTACTACGCCGTCTCGGCCTGGGCGCTACTCCGCTACGCCGCGCTGGAGGGAGGCAGGCGGCTCGCCGGGCGCGGCCAGATCGCGCGCGGCGACGACGCCCTCTTCCTCGAATGCGACGAGATGCTGGACGCGCTGCGCACCGGGGCGCGCCAGCACGACCGCGTCCGGCTGCGCCGGGCCCAGGACGCCTGGGCGAGCGCGAACCCAGGGCCGCCGTCTCACGGTGCGCCACCGGCCGGTTCCCCCGTGACAAACCAACAGCTCACGGACCTCTCACCCGAGGCACGCCGGGCGATCCAGGCGTCGTTCTGGGCCATGCAGCTGTGGGCGGGCGGGCCGGCGCAGCAGGCCGACCGGGACGGAGCGCTGCGGGGCACGGCCGCCTCGGCCGGCCAGTACACGGGGCCCGTGCGGATCATCACGTGCCTGGCGGAGTTCGGCAAACTCCACCCGGGGGACGTACTGGTCTGCCCAGAGACCACGGCGCAGTGGGCCGTGCTCTTTCCTAACCTCGGTGCCCTGGTGGCCGACCGGGGCGGTCTCCTGTCCCATCCTGCGATCATCGCGCGGGAGTACGGCGTGCCCGCGGTAGTAGCGACCGGCCGGGCGACCAGCGTGCTCCATGACGACCAGATAGTGACCGTCGACGGGTCCGCCGGAACCGTCCGGCCCGTGTGAGGAGCCTTCCGTGGATGCTCGCGAGACCGGCCGCGCCGGCCGGATCGACGTTCACTGTCACGCCATCGTCCCGCGGATCGCCGAACTGATGCGCGAGAGCGGCGCTCCCTTCGTGCTCCCATGGTCGCTGGACGAGACCTGGCAGGTGATGGAGGCCAACGGGATCGACGTGGGTGTCCTGTCCAACCCGATCCCTGGTGACTTCTTCGAAAGCCCGTCGCAGGCCACCCGGTTCACCCGGACAGCCAACGAAGCCGTCGCCGAGCTTGTGCGCGACCATCCACGCAGGTTCGGCCTGCTCGCGGCGCTTCCGATGCCCTTTGTCGACGCGGCGCTGGAGCATGTGGCGTATGTACTCGACGACCTGGGCGCAGATGGGGTGGTACTCGTGCCCCATGCGGGAGAGGCTTACCTTGGCGACACCCTGTTCGAGCCACTGCTGGAGGAACTCGACCGTCGGCAGGCAGTTGTTCTCGTTCATCCGATGACACCGCCCGGCGGCGCGGTCAATGCCGCGCCGCCGGCGCTCGCCGATTTCCTTCTGGATACCACGCGCGGCGCGATCAGCCTGATCACGTCGGGGGCACTAGACCGGTACCCGGGCATCTCCTTCGTGCTGGCGCACGCTGGCGGGTTCCTGCCGTATGCGGCCTCTCGCATCGACATCCTGGGCCGCACGTTCTACCGGTTCAACCAAGATCAAGTGGCCCGTGCCCTGCACCGGTTCTACTACGACCTGGCCCTCGCCGCACCAGCCGCCCTGCCCAGCCTGCTCGCCGCCGTCCCTGCGGACCGCATCCTCTATGGCACGGACTGGTGCGCGGCGCCGAGCGAGGCTGTACGGGATTGCAGCCGGGGCCTCGACCAGGCACCGGGCATGGACGGCCTGACGCACCGCATGATCAACCGGGACAACGCGCTGCGGCTGCTGCCCCGCCTGGCGGGCCGGCTCGGGTTCGCCCCCGTTCCTTGAGCGGGTCACCAGGGGAACTCAATCGCCGGGCCCTACCGTCACTTCCAGGTACATCGATACCTCAAGAGGCGGTGCAGATCCGTGCGGACGCCCTTCGTGGCACCAAAGGCCGTGGTCATCGGGGCCGACGGGTTCATCGGCCGACGGCTCACCCTGGCTCTGTCCTCGGCCCGCGTCGAAGTCGAGACCTACACCCGCGAGCGCGGGTTCTCGCGCGGCACCGACCTGGCGGGTCCGCTGCGAAACGCCGATGTCGTGTTCTACCTGGCGACCCGCATCCAGCCCGCGCTGGCCGAACAGCACCCCGAATGGGCGGCCGCCGATCACCGGCAGTTCGCCGGGCTTCTCCGCGAACTCGCCCTCCTTGAGTCGCCGCCGACCGTCGTTCTGACCAGTTCCGGTGGCACGGTCTACGACCCCTCGGTGCCGCCGCCTTACGCCGAGGTGTCCCCCACGCGTGCCACCAGCCTGTACGCCGCGGCGAAGATCGCCCTGGAGGATGAACTCATCGGGCGGGCCGGAACCATCCACGGGGTGATCCTGCGCCTGTCCAACGTGTACGGGCCTGGCCAGCCGACCGGGAAGCACCAGGGTGTCCTGGCCTACTGGCTGCAGGCGGCCATGCAGGGCACCGCCCTCCCCGTGATCGGTGATCCGGCGGACACCCGTGACTACGTGTACATCGACGACCTGGCCGCCTGCCTGTGCCTGCTCTACGAGGCCACGCGGCGCAGACCCGGCCTGCTGGATGGGGAACCGCTGATTCTCAACGTCGGGTCGGGCACCGGCACGTCGCTGGCCGAGCTGGTCACGATCGCCCAGACCGTGGTGGGCCGCGAAATGGCAGTCGAGTGGTTGCCCGCCCGCCGGATCGACCGACGGCACGTGTGGCTGGACTGCGGCCGGGCGGACCGAATACTCGGCTGGTGTTCCCAGACGCCGCTGGTCGACGGCGTATCCGCCATGTGGCGCGAACTCACCGGCGGGCCAGGTCCCTGCCCGGTGGCACCGGCGGGCCGGGTCCGGACCGCTGCCTCGACCCCGCCGTCAGAGGTCTTCGACTGACGCTCGATTAGAGCGAGTCACTATCGCCTCGTAGCACCCAGACATCCGATACCCCACCTTCCTCAGGTCTCCCCGATCGCGAGAGGTAAGCGATGATCGCAGAACTACTCGCCAAGTCCGGCAAATCCATGCTCCAGGGCATCCCACCGGATGGGAAGGCGTACTGGGCCGCCCGGTACTGGGATCGCGCTGCCGCCGAGCGCCATCAGGTCCTCAGCGACGAGTTCCTCGCCCAGAAAGATGTGATCGCGGACCTCCTCCGAAGCCACGGCGCCGAAGCGAAATACGTGCTGGAATTCGCGTGCGGCACGGGGGCATTCACAGCGCTCGCCGCCGAGCTGACGCCGGCCACCGAGATCAGGGCCGTGGACATCTCGGAGCAGGGGCTGGAACGCGCCGGCGCACGGGTGCGCCACGACAACCTCCGGCTCGTGCACGGCGACTTCTGGGCCGACAACGGCCTGGAGCCCGCCGACCTGGTCATGTGCATCGACGCGATCCACCATCTCGGCGACATCCGCGAGGTGCTCACCCGGCTGAGGTCCTTCGTGGCGCCGGGCGGAGTCTTCATCGGGAACATCTGGACCGTCGACCACTTCCACGAGTTCCAGCGCAAGCGGTACGGCACCCTCGGCCACCTGCGCCGGACCGCCGCCTTCTTCACGACCGCGATGATCACTCGGGCATCTGGAAGCCGCCTGAAGACCGGCGCGTACCGCACTCAGCTCATCCACAGCGCCGAGGCGCTGGCCATCCTGCACTCCGTCTTCGGGACCGGCGTCGAGGTACGGAACCAGAGGTATTTCATGGCGTTCGTCTGCCAGGTTTGAGACCGCGGTGCACATCTTGGTCACCGGCGGGGCCGGCTTCATCGGCCGCCGGGTGGTGCAGGCTCTCGTGGCCGCCGGGGAGAACGTTCGAGTGCTCGACGCGCTGCTGCCCGAGGCACATCCCGGGCAGCAGCCACCCGCGCTGCCGGACGGCGTCGAGTTCGTCTGCGGCGACGTCCGTGACGACGCCACGGTGACCTCCGCGCTGCGCGGTATCGACCTGGTCAGCCACCAGGCCGCGGTCGTCGGCCGGGGCCGGGAGATCCTCGACGCGGCTCACCACGTGAGCTGCAACGATCTCGGCACGGCGACGCTGCTGGCCGCCATGACGCGAACGGGGCTGGGCCGGCTCGTCCTGGCCAGCAGCGTCGCCGTCTATGGCGACGGCCGCTACGACTGTCCCAGCCACGGCCGTGTCCGGCCGGGCGGACGAGCCAAGGCCGATCTCGACGCGGGCCGGTTCGATCCAGCATGTGGCCGCTGCGGGGCCCGGCTCGTCATGGTTCCCCTCGACGAAGACGACCCCTGCGACCCACCGCCGAACGTTTACTACATAACGAAACTTGCCCAGGAACTGCTCGTCGGCGCCTGGGCGCGGGAAACCGGCGGGTGCGCCGTCGTCCTGCGCTACCACCACGTCTTCGGGCCCGACATGGCCTACCAGAGTCCGTACTCCGGGGTAGCCGCGACGTTCCGCAGCGCCGTCCAGCGCGGCCATGCCCCCCGCGTCTTCGAGGACGGCGGCCCGCTCCGGGACTTCGTGCATGTGTCGGACGTGGCCGCCGCGAACCTGGCCGCTATCGGCTGGGAAAACGGCGGCCTGCGCGCCTTCAACGTCGCCAGCGGGACGCCGCACTCGATCGGCGAAATGGCGACGGCTCTCGCCGCCGCGGGCGGCGGGCCAGCCCCCATCGTCACCGGTGAGTACCGGCTCGGCGATGTCCGCCACATCGTCGCCTCCCCCAGCCGACTCAAGCGTGAGCTCGGCTGGCGACCCGCCGTGGACTTCGAGACCGGCATCAAGGAACTCGCGCTGTCTCCCATGCGAGGGGCGCCGGCATGACAGGTGCCAAAGAGGTGCGCCCATGCCGGTACGCGTACTGATCGCGGGCGGCGGCGTCGGAGGACTGTGCCTGGCTCAGGGCTTGCGCAGGCATGGCGTCGAAGTCGCCGTGTACGAGCGCGACCCGGCGGCCGTCGCCCGGGGACAGGGCTATCGCCTCCGCATCGACGCGCACGGGACAGCCGCACTCGCCCGCTGCCTCCCCAGCGACCTCCTCGAGCTTTTCCGCGCTACCTCGAACCGCCCGTACATGTCGCGGGGCGCCGCCTTCGACCATCAGCTGAACCAGATCTTCTCCGCCGGTGACGCGCACGCGCCCTTCGACCCGGCCCAGGCGAGCACCGCCGTCAACCGGCTGACCCTGCGCCAGGTGCTGCTGGCGAGGATGGATGACGTGGTTCACTTCGGCCATGATCTAGTCCGGGTCGAACAATCCGCGACGGGCGTCCGAGCGCGTTTCGCGACCGGTGACAGCGCTGAGGGCGATCTGCTTGTCGCCGCCGACGGCATAAACTCCGTCGTCCGCCGGCAGTTGCTGCCGCAGGCCGGCGTGATCGACACGGGTATGCGCGGCATCTACGGCCAGGCACCACTGGACGATGGCCTGCGGACGTCGCTTCCGCAGGCGCTGTTCGGCGGCTCCTCCCCCGTCCTGGGGCCGGACCGGCGCACCATGGCGCTCGGCGCATTCCAGCCGTGCCGGAGGCTCGCCGAAGCGGCCGCGGAGATCGCACCGTACGCGCGGCTCGATCCGGTGCCTGACTACATGAAGTGGACGATGGTGGCGCCGACCGGGTCGTTTGCGCGGCCCGAGGAGGAACTGTGGCAGGCCGGTCCGGCCACCTTGCACCGGCTGGCGTGGGGGATGACGCAGGGCTGGCATCCCGCCATGCGCGAACTGGTCGCGCGTTCCGACGCCTCGGTCACCTTCTTTCTCGCCATCCGCAGCGCCCGGCCGGTGCCACCGTGGCCGCCGAGCCGGGTGACCCTGCTCGGTGACGCGATCCACGCCACGACCCCGGTCGGCGGCACGGGCGCGAACACGGCACTGCGCGACGCAGCGCTGCTGACGCAGTGCCTCACCGCCGTTGACCGCGGCCGCGCGGACCTGCCGGACGCGATCGAGGAGTACGAGACGCGGATGCGGGACTACGGTTTCACCGCCGTGACCAGCTCGCTGCGCGGCGCGGAGAAGATCTTCCGCGCGACGGTGCCCGCCCTCGACTGAACGCGTCAGCCGGCCGTGAGGCACCCGTCGGCGTGATCGCCCCTTGGGCTAGATGTCGCCGAGAGCTGAGTCACCTTCGAGCGAGGCTCCAGCGCGTATCCGGACAATCAGCTCACGAAAAGTCGGCGGAACGGGACTGGCTCGAGTCCGGGAGCGTGCGTGGTGATGGTCGTGCTGGGCGTGGTGGTCCTAGTCACCAGCGGAACCGCGGCCGGCGTGCTCTTCTCCGTCGCCCTCAGCGTGGTGCCGGCCTTCGTCGCGCTGCCACCGGATCGTTATGTCGAGATGCACAAGCTCGTCGGGCGCCGCTACGACCGCGTGATGCCGCCCATGGTCGCGGCGACCGTGGCCGCCGATGTCATCTTGGCCACGTCGGCGGCCGACGTGGCCGCCGCGACCTTGTTCGCCTTCGCCGCGCTCCTCGGCGTCGGCGTGATGGTGGTCTCCCAGTTCGGGAACGTTCCTATCAACCGCAAGGTCAAGGGCCTGGCTCCGGGCCCTATGCCCTTGGGCTGGCAGGATCCCCGGTCCCGATGGCGTGAGCTGAACCTGATCCGTACCTCGTTCGCCATTCTCGGACTGGCCGTGAACGCATGCGCGATTGTGACGGCCCGGTAAACCGGCCCGGACCCGCAACCGGAAGGGAACTCGGATGACGTACGCAGACTCTGTGGTCGGCACGGAGGCCGCCGACATCAAGAGGCTCGGAAACGCTTTCTGCCACGCGAAGCTGCTCCTGGCCGCCTGCGAGCTGGGATTGTTCGCGGATTTGGCCGAAAAGGGCCCCGCGGCCGAATCGCAGATCCAGGAGAGGCTCGGGCTCCATTCCCGTGGCTGCCGGGACTTCCTGAACGCCCTCGTTCTACTCGGTCTGCTGACCAAGGAAGACGGCCGGTACGGGAACAGCGCGATCACGGCGAAGTACCTCGTGCCCGGCGGCCCGACCTACTCGGGAGGGTTTCTTCACCGCTCGGACAGGGTCCTGTACCCGGCCTGGGGGAATCTCGGCGAGGCACTCCGCACGGGACGGCCACAAGTGCCTGCGGCCCATTCTGATGGGTTCGAGCGGATGCTTCGCGATCCTGAGCAGCTCGCCCAGTACCTGGGCATGATGGACTCGGTCAACGGCCTGCTCGCGCCGCACCTGGCCACGGCGTTCGACTGGCGCAGTCATGACGTGCTGGTCGACGTCGGGGGCGCGAGAGGCAACCTGGCCGCCCAGCTCGTACGCGCTCACCCGCACCTGTCCGCGTGGGTTTTCGATCTGCCCGTGATGGAGACCCCGCTGCGCCAGCACGTGGAATCCCTGGTGCCGCCGGGCCGGATACAATTCCGCGGCGGAAACTTCTTCCTGGACCCGCTGCCCAAAGGCGATGTGCTCGTTCTCGGCCATGTCCTGCACAACTGGTCCCCCGAGGAACGGCGTCTCCTGGTCAAGAAGGCCTTCACGGCCACCCGCCCGGGCGGCGCGCTGCTGATCTACGACGCCATGCTCGATGAGAATCCGGTCGACCTCGCCCGCGTGCTGGTGAGCCTCAACATGCTCCTCGTCACGCCCAGCGGCTCGGAGTACACGGTCCGCGAATGCCAGCAGTGGCTCGCCGAAGCTGGCTTCCTGGAGATCAGCAACTGTGCGCTCGGATCCGCCGACACCCTGGTGATTGGCCGCAAGCCGGCCTAGCGCACCGTCCGTGCCTCCCCGAATCCTTGCCTCCCGATTGGGGTCTTCTCACCGTGCCGAAATCTGCCACCGGTCACGCAGGTCGCGTACCGACCACCGTCGCCGAGATCGCTGCCGAGGTTCTGGCCAAGACCCCCGAGAGCATCCGAACGCAGGCTCCCCGGGAATCCTTCGTGGGCCTGGGAGGCAGTTCCATGGACGCCGTCCGGCTCCTCGCACTGTGTGAGCGGAGGCTCGGCCGCACCCTCGACCTGGCCAGGCTGTTGAGTTCGTCCCCCCTGGCCGACGTCCTCGCGGAGGCCACCGCGTGCCAGGTCATGGCCGACCCGGCGGGGCGCACAGACCAGCTGCGGGAGATCCTGCCCGCCCAGCGCGGGTTGCTCATGGCCGAGGCGCCCGGAGCCAAGGGCGCTCTGCGTACCCTGGTCAGCGCTGAGTTGACCGGACCCCTTGACGGGGCAGCGCTACATGAGACGCTGCGGTGGATCGTGGCCAGGCACGAGGCCCTGCGGACTGTCTTCGTCCGGCTGGGGGAGCTGGAGTTCGCCCGTCGCGTGCTGCCCGCCTGTGAGCCGTACATCATGCGGCAGCGGTTGAGGATCGCACCCGGGGACTCCGGGGCGCGGGTCGTACACGAACAACTCCGCAGCGCCGCCGACCACCTGATCGCCCCATTCCGTCAGCCCCCCGTCGCCTTCGTGCTCACCGAGTTCGGCGAACGTCACCACCTGCTTTCCCTGGTCACCCATCAGGTCATCGCGGACGGGTGGGCAGCCGGTCTGCTGTGGCGGGAGATTCTGGAGCACTACCAGGCTCTAGTGGCCGGTACCGTTGCCAGCTGCGCGGACGCACCGGCACCGAGTCCCGACCTCATCCTGAGCCGGTTCGTCGAACTGGAAGCGTCGGGGCGGCTGGGAGAGCTGGCTCGGGTCAGGGTCGCCCAGTTGATCGGCGTCCCGACTGTCGTCGAACTGCCGACCGATCTCCCCCGCCCGGCGAGGCTCATTCCGCGGGCCACGCAGCTCGCGTTCGGGCTGAGTGACGCCGCCCGGCACGGCTGCGAGGAGGTGGCCAGCCGGGCCAAGGTGACCAGGAACGTTGTTATTCTCGCCGCCTGGGCGCTGGCCGTGGCCAGGCAAGCTGGCATGGCCGAGTGTGTCATCGGCGGCTTCGCGGCCCGGCGGCCCACCGCTGACCTGATGCGCACCGTCGCCTCGTGCGTCGCGCCGATCGCGATCCGGTGTGCCTTCCCGCCGGATGTATCGACCGGCGACTATGTGCGGGCCACGTCGCGTTCTCTGGCCGATGCGGTTGCGTCCGCCGATGTACCGCTGGAGAGCCTGGTGGCCGACCTCGGCTTGCCAGAGGACGCCCGCCGTCTCCCGCTCGTCCAGGTGATGTTCTCCCCGGTCGACGAGTTCCTCCCGGCCATGCTGGAGATGGGCGATCTGAAGGTGACCTTCCACGAAGGCCACTTCGCTGCGACGTTCGCCGATGTGGTCCTGTATGTCCAGCGCTGGAACAGTGCACCCCGACTGGTAATCGAGTACACCACCTCCGTCTTGATGCCCGACGAAGCAGCGGAGCTGGCCGGGGCAGTCGAGGAGACGCTCTGCGAGTTCGCCCGCCACTACGACGATCCGCTTTCGGAGGTTGGTGCCCGGTCAGTGGGCAGATGAGGCGGCCCGCCTCAGCGGGGTGACCACCGGAACCGCCAGACCGCCACCACACATCCGATGGCCCCCCAGATTGCCACATTCCGCAGATCCGGCCAGGCCCAGGGTGAACCGCCCTGAGCGTTGAACGGCGTGAACAGGGCCAGGATGAAGTGCCGAACCGGGAACCACGTGGCGATTCTGGCCAGCAAGGTGCCCGACTTGATCGGGAACCAGAAACCAGAGAGGCCGAGCATCACGAAAAACACAGTGGCGATCAGCGGTCCGGCCGAGTCCGCATTGGGAATGAGGGTGCTCATGCCGACACCCAGCGCGGTGAAGCTGATGACGCCGATCAGCAGGCCGACGCCGAGGGCGGCCAAGGTGGCGGGGTGGCTGGGCAGGCGCACGCCATACCCCAGCCGGCCGACGGCGAGCATGAGGCCAACCTGAATGAGCGCGACAATAAGCATGCTCAGGAAGATGGCAGTCAGCAGCGCCCAAGCCGGTAGCGGGCTGAGGCGGAGCCGTTTCAACAGCCCCGCCTCGCGCCGGTTGACCAGGTTGATGGCGAGCATGGTGAAACAGGCGGCCATCACGCCGTAGGCGATCAGCCCGGGCACGTAGTACTGGATGAGCTTAATATTTCCCAGGTAGCTGATCCGCGCCGATCCGGCCGCCCCCGCCAGAATGACAAGGAACACGAGGGAGAACACGAGCGTGAAGAGCGCCATGACGGGATTTAGCCAGAACGAGATCTGCTCGTAACGAAGCTCCTTGCGCACGAGCCGCAGATCCCTCAGTCCCGCAAATCGCGGCCTGACAGCTGGACCGGGGATGCTCATGAACGCGCTCCTGCCTTCTTGGACTCGCTGGACTTGCCGGGCTCGCCGGGCTCGCCGGGCTGGTGGTGCTCGCTGCCGGTCAGGCGGAGGTAGACATCCTCCAAGCTGTTCCGGCTGACGGTCAGCCCGGTGATATTGAGATTCCGCTCCAGCGCCCAGCCAGACAATGTGTGCAGCACCTGCATCTCCTGGTCCGTGCGGATTTCGACGGTTCTTCCCTCGGCCCGAGTGACCGGCACGGGCAAGTCAGCCACGGTGACGCCGTCAGGCAGCTGGAACCGGATCGTGGCCGCGCCTATGTCCCGGCCGCCGATCGAGTCCGGCGTGCCGGTAGCGGCAATTTGCCCCCTGACCATGACAGCGATCCGGTCGGCCAGCGCCTCGGCCTCGTCCATGTAATGCGTGGTGAGGATCACCGTCGTTCCCTCGCAAGTGAGCTGGCGGACCAGGTCCCACGACATCCGGCGGCCCTCGGGATCAAGCCCGGTCGTCGGCTCATCAAGGAACAGCAGCTCCGGGTTGCCCACGATCCCCAGGCCGACGTCCAGCCTGCGCTGCTGCCCCCCCGACAGGGTCTTCATCCTGGCGTCGGCCTTTTCCGACAGGCCGATCAACTCGATGACCTCCCCGACTGGCCGGGGCGCGGGATAGAACCCGGCGTTGCGCGTTAATACCTGACGCACGGTAAGGACGGGCTCGACCGCTAGCTCTTGCAGCACGACCCCCAGCCGGTCGCGCAGCCAGCGCTGCGTCCGGCGGTTACCCGGGTCAACGCCCAGAACCTCGACACTGCCAGCATCCCGGGCACGAAGTCCCTCGAGGATCTCGATCGCCGTCGTCTTTCCCGCACCGTTGGGGCCGAGCAGGGCAAACACTTCGCCACGCTCGACATCGAAGCTCACGTCATTCAAGGCCAGCACAGAACCATAGGACTTGCGCAAGCCCTTCACGCTGACAGCCGCCACTAGTCGCCTCGTCTCCCTATAGTCAGCTCGGCCGAGCGGGCCGCGCGCCCTGCCGTGCCCAGCGACGGCCAGCTGGAGGCCGCTCCTGCGCGGCGACTGCGGCCTTGGACTTCTCAAGCTTCTCCAGCAGCACGGTGAGCGTCCGTACCTCACTGGATTCCCAGTCCGCCACGAACAGCGCGAACCGATCCAAGCCGACCTGCACACGCCGGGCCAGCTCATCCGAGCCTGTCGGCGTCAGCGTCACCTGGCACGAGCGCCGGTCAGCCGGTTCCGCGGTGACGTCGACGTATCCCGCGTCCTCCAGTTCCCGGACCTGCCGGGTGACCAGCGACGGGTCCACCTGCAGCAGGTCGGCGATGCCCGAAGGATGGATTCCCTTGTGACCAGCGACGACCTGAAGCAGGCTCAACGCGCGCGCGGCCCCGCTCCGGCGCCTGGCCCGCTCGAGTCCCAGGCTCATCGTCAACAAGGCCGCCACCATCGACCGCACCTCATCTTTGCTTGGAGCCATTACATCAGCCTAGATTATTTGATGGGCACAATCAACTATCTGAGCTTCACCTTCCCGGCCCCGGGCCGCCCCACCGGCGGGCCGGCCATGCCAACTCGCTCGGCAGTTAGACCAGCGCGGCCCGGACGGCCGCGCCGGCTTGTTTCGTCGACAGGCGCCCTCCGAGATCCGGCGTGCAGTTCCTGGCGGCGACGGCCGATTCGACGGCTTTGCGCACGGCATCCGCCTCTGTCGCGTATCCCAATTGCCTCAGCATCAGCGCACTGCTCAGGATGGCCCCGATCGGATTAGCGACACCAGTACCCGCTATGTCGGGTGCCGATCCGTGTACCGGTTCAAACAGCCCGAACCCGGTATCCGGGTTAAGATTGGCCGACGCCGCCGCGCCCAGCCCCCCCGCTACCTCCGCCGTAATGTCGCTCAAAATGTCCCCGTACGAATTATTAGTCACGATCACGTCGAACTCCGACGGATTGGACACTAGTTTCATCGCCGCTACGTCGACATAGAGGTGTGAGCCCGGTACTTCTGGATGTTGGCTGGTGGCCTCGGCCCAGCACCGCTGCCAGAGCTTTCCGCCGAAACGGACCGCGTTTGCCTTGTCGACCATGCACACGCCCCGGCGAGCGATACTGAAGGCATATTCCATGATCCTGGAGACACCGAGGTAGGTGCTCACATCCGCGTCGACCGTCATCTCTTGCGGTGTGTTCTCCCGCAATGAGCCGCCGATCCCGGCGTACAGCCCCTCGGTATTCTCCCGGACTATGACGCAATCGATTCTCCGAGAAAGGTCGTCGCGTAGCGGGCTCAGCCGGTGATCCAGCAGCCTGGCCGGACGCTCATTCACGTACAGCTCAAGTTCCTGCCGAAGCCGCAGCAGCACGCTCCGCGCGTATTCCGGAGAGCGGACCCGAGGATCGCCAATAGCACCGAACAGCGCGGAACTGCTGGCGCGAATCCGTCCGAAATCGGCCTCCGACATCGCAATTCCTGTATTCAGAAACGTATCAGCGTTGATACAACCGAGGATGTCGAACTCAAGGCTGAGCCCAAACACATTGAGTGTCTCGAGTGCTTCCTTGGTAACCTCCCCGCCGATGCCGTCGCCCGGTATCACGGTGATTCTTCGCATGAATTTTCACCTTCCTCAGTAAATTGCTCAGGTAGCAGGTTCCGCTCCGCTGCCGCCAGGGTCTCCAGTGACCGGTTGAATGCGACTCTGACGTATTTCCGGCCACGACCGAGGTCCGCGAAGAAGGCACATCCTGGTGCCACGAGCACACCCGATTCCTGTAGCAATTGCCGCACATAGGTGAGGCAGTCGCCAGTCACGTTCCCAGCATCGGCGAGCAGGAAGCATCCCCCGTCTGGTGGCTGGATGCGATGGCCGAGGCGGCGGAAGATACGCACGGCCCGGTCGCGTCGGTCTGCTAAGGCGGGGGCCGGTTTCCACCAGCCACCGTCAAGCACGTCCGTTTCACCGACGGCCAGCTGCAGCGGCGCGGCCGTTCCGTTTGTCATTGTTTGATGCACCCGGCGAAGTACCTCAGTCCGTTTGGCGTCGGCACGGAGATAGCCTAGCCGCCAGCCACTAATTGCTAAGTTCTTGGACAAAGATCCTATGACTATGCTGCGGTCACCAAGCTGCGGCACATCGGCGACTGAAAAGTGTTCAAGCTCGTCATAGATCAGATTGGCATAGGTCTCATCGGATATAACTGCCACGTCCCATTTCCCGCAAATCTCCGCGATTTCATCCAGCTCGGCAGAAGTGAGTATGTGACCCGTCGGATTGCTGGGCGTGTTCAGGAGCAGAGCTCTCGTCCGCGGGCCGAACGCCGCGGCCACATCAATCGGGTCCAGCCGCCACTCCGGAGCCCGGAGCCCGACGAAGCGCGGCACCGCGCCGGCTAGTCTGATGGCATTGATGAAGCCCTCATAGAAGGGCTCAAGGACGATCACCTCGTCCCCCGGGTCAACGGTCGCGAACAGGGCGGCGCACAGGGCTTCGGTAGCTCCGGTGGTGACAGTGACTTGGGTGTAGGGGTCAGCCGGGGTCCCGAATGACCGCGCGATCTGCTGGCGAAGAACGAGAGAACCGGACGGATCCTCGTACTGGTTGCCACCCGAGCGAAGCGCGATGACCCCCCTCTCGATCACCGCCTCCGGCGTGTCGGGAAACCCGGGCGTGCCCACGGCCAGGTCGATGGCCCGGCGCTGGCGGGCTAGCGCGAACAACTCGGCCAACGTGCTGTCGGCGAGCTCGCAGGCACGCTCGGAGATCTGTACCTGACGCGCCGGGGAACCGACCGGGGCGAATGGGCGAGCCATCAGGGGCCCTGGACTGAGAGGCGCGATTCATCCACGAATCCGCCGGGACTCACCGAAGGCAGCCAACGCCGGCGTGCTTGCTCGTACCCGGCAATGGCGTCCTCCTTGGACAGCGTCACGGCGACATCGTCGAATCCGTTGAGCAGGAGCCAGCGTGCCCGTGAATCGACCTGGAATTCCCACCGATCGTGACCCGCGCGCAGCTCAGTACGGACGAGGTCCACCGTGATCTCGAAGTTCTGATCGGCATCCACCCGGTCGGCGAGGAGAGCGACGGCGTCGGGCGGAAGCACGACCGCGAGCAGCCCGTTCTTGAGTGCGTTGCGAAAGAAGATATCGCCGAAGCTGGTCGCGATCACCGCCCTGAAGCCCCAGTCCCGCAGAGCCCAGACAGCGTGCTCGCGGGAACTGCCGGTCCCGAAATTGTGCCCCGCCACGAGTATCGACGCGGCGGCGCGATCCGCCTGGTTGAGGACAAACTCCGGTTCCTCACGCCAGCGCGCGAACAGCGAGTCAGCGTAACCGGTCTTCGACAGGCGCTTGCAGAACTCCGCCGGGATGATCTGATCCGTGTCTACGTCGCTGTACCGGAGTACGAGTCCCCGTCCGGTATGTTCCCGCAGTGGTTCCATCGCTGCCTCCTAGAGCTCGCTGGGCGCTGCCAACCGTCCGGCAACCGCGGTGGCCGCGGCCACCACAGGTGAGACCAGATGGGTACGGGCACGGGCCCCTTGGCGACCCTCGTAGTTGCGGTTGGAGGTGGAGGCGACACGCTCGCTGCCGTGCAACCGATCGGCGTTCATGCCCATACACATCGAGCAGCCAGAGAGCCGCCACTCGGCACCCGCGCTCAGGAAGATCTCGTGCAGTCCCTCATGCTCGGCCTGCTCACGGACGCGCATAGAACCGGGGACGACAAGCATGCGCACGGTCGGTGCGACCCGGCGCCCGCGAAGCACCCCCGCCGCTGCCCGCAGGTCCTCTATTCTGCTGTTGGTGCAGGAGCCAAGGAAGACCGTTTCGATTCTGATTTCCCGCATGTTGGTGTGCGGAGCCAGTCCCATGTACTCCAAGGCGCGCTTGCCCGCGGCACGATCCTCCGGACTGCCGAGGCTCTCCGGATCGGGCACGCATCCAGCTAACGGTACAGCCTGGCCGGGATTTGTACCCCAGGTAACAAACGGTGTCACCTGCGCCGCGTCCACGGTGACCACGCGGTCAAACGCCGCGTCGTCATCCGTGCGCAGCGTCTTCCAGGACGACAAGGCGTCGTCCCATGCCTCGCCCACCGGAGCAAAGGACCGGCCGCGCAGGTAGGAGAACGTGACTTCGTCCGGCGCTACCAGGCCGGCCCGGGCACCCGCCTCGATGCTCATATTGCACACCGTCATGCGTCCCTCCATCGACAACTCCTCGATGGCGGGCCCTTGGTATTCCATCACGTGGCCGTGCGCGCCATTCGCGCCAATGCGGGTGATCAGGGCCAGGGCCAGATCCTTCGCTGTCACATCGGCTGGAGTCCGGCCGGTGAACTTCACCGCCATGGTCCGAGACCGGTGCAGAGCGAGCGTCTGCGTGGCCAAGACATGCTCGACATCGCTCGTCCCCACGCCGAAGGCCAGTGCCCCGAATGCTCCGTGAGTTGACGTGTGGCTGTCGCCGCAGATGATCGTCATACCGGGCTGTACGAGCCCGTGTTCGGGCGCGACAACATGTACGATCCCTTGATCCGCGCCGCCGTGCCGAAGGTGCACGATTCGGTGTTCCTGGCAATTGACTCGCAACTGCTCGACCTGCGCCCGGCTCATCGCATCGCCGATCACCAGCGTATCGGTGGGCACATTGTGGTCGTCCACGGCCAGGGTGAGGTCCGGGCGCCGTACGCGTCGGCCGGCCAGCCTCAGCCCATCGAACGCCTGTGGCGAACTCGCTTCGTGAACCAAATGCAGGTCGATATACAGCAGATCAGGCTCGTCGGGCCCTGAGTCGACCAGGTGGCTTTCCCAGATCTTCTCGGCCAGGGTAATTGGGCCGCTCATTCGGCGTACATTTCTGGGCGTACCGGAGGTAGGACGCCGATCCGCCCGCGAATCGCTTGGTGCAGTTCAGTCAGCTCGACGCATTCGCCGTCGACCCGGCCCATGATGTACTCCTCGTGTAGCTCCTTCAACAGCGCCTCGTCATCGGACCGGTTCAGCTGGCGCAACAGGTGACGAATCACGTTGCGCCCTGAGTGCCGTCCGATCAGAATGGCCCTCGCCCGTCCGAACTTCTCCGGCTCGACATACTCATACGTGATCGGATTGCGCAGCATTCCGGCCTGATGGATGCCCGCCTGGGTGGCGAACGCATTGTCGCCCAAGATCGCTTTGTTGCGCTGCGACGGCAAGCCAATGGCCCCGCTGAGCAGCTTGAATGCCTCATACAGGCCTTCGGTCTTGATCTGGGTTGTGGCACCGATCTCCCGACCTTTGTAGGTCAGCACTGCCGCGAGTTCCTCCAGGGCGGTGTTTCCCGAGCGTTCTCCTATTCCGGCCATGGTGACCTGTACTTCATCGGCTCCCGCCTGGATGCCGACGAGCGCGTTGGGCAACGAGAGTCCCAGATCATCGTGGCAATGCGTGGAGAGGACCACGGTCGACGGAATCCACGACCGGACGCGCGACACCAGGTCGCCGAATTCTGAGGGGTACATACAGCCGGTGGTATCGGCTAGCGCAACCGTGGTGGCACCGTTCTCCATAGCCGCATCGATCAACGGCCGCAGCAGTTCGTCAACGCCCCTGGTCGCGTCCTCTATGCCCAGCGTGATGTCCGTAAAGCCAAGCGAGCGGGCGAATTTGACGCTGTCCGCGATCTCGCGCACACCCTCAGAACGAGGGATCCCGCGCTTGTGCTCCAGATGGACGTCACTGCCGCTCGCCATGATCTGGAGTTGATGGTTGACCACGCCACCAGCTTCGGCCGCGAGGCTTATGTCCTTACGGTCGGCACGGTTGAGGGTGGCGAATTTGGCGGTCCTGAGCGCCTTCGAAATCAGCTGTGTCGCCTTATAGTCACTCGGCGAAGAGCTGGGAAAGCCAGCCTCGATCGTATTGACGCCGAGCGCCTCAAGCGTGAGAGCAAGCGTGAGTTTCTGGTCCGGGCGCATCGAGTTACCTGGCGCCTGCTCCCCATCACGCAGGGTCGAGTCGAAAACCGAGATCCTGCGTGGCTCCAACGTCATGACACTTCCATCCTGCTATTAAGAGGATACGACCGGTGATCATGCATGGCAGAGGGTCTCCTTTCCGTATTGCATGGCGGCGGGATCAAGGTTTGTTGGCCAGCCTCTCTCCCATGCTGGGCGCCTTTGGCGCCGACGTGCTCAGCGCCTTTGGCGCCGGTCGATCGAACGAAGGTGGTCGGATCGATCCGCCCGCGGCTTTGCTATCAAAATGTCAAAGCCGACTCCGGCGGAGATCGAGGCTCACTAGAACTACGTCTGGCGAAGCTGATAGTTACTCATTGGAACGAGCCGTCAGCGCAGCGCGGTCGATTTTCCCGTTCCCGGTGAGAGGAAACTCGTCCAGGACACGGATTTCCCCGGGAACCATGTAGGCCGGCAAGGCCTCCGCGCAGAAAGCACGCAGCCTCATCGTGTCGGCGGCCGGCGAATCCGGCTTCATAACGACGAACGCGCTCAGCGCCTGCCCCCCATCGGGCCGCGGCAGCAGCAACGCGGCGGCGACCGCGACTCCGGGGAATTCCGTGAGTCTGCGCTCCACCTCGCCGAGCTCGACCCGGTTGCCCCGGATCTGCACCTGAGAGTCGACGCGGCCACAGAAATACAGCTCGCCGCGGCGCCCCCGATAGGCGAGGTCACCTGAGCGGAACACGACCTGACCGGAACGTGGGTTGAGCGGATCGGGCACCAAGACGGCTCTGGTCGCTTCCGGGTCATCCCAGTAACCGGTAAACAGCGCGGGGCTGTAGAGATAGATCTCGCCGATGGCACCAGGGCGTTCGATCGGTTGCCCCTGCTCGTCCACGATTATCATCTCGGCCCCGGGATGCGCGAACCCGATCGAGAGCCTCTGCAGGTCGTCCGGGATAGGGTTGGGCACATCCGCGACCGCGCAGGCAATCGACTCGCTGGCCCCGTAGCCGTTCACGAACCGCACCTTGGGCAGCAGCCGCTGGAGCTGACGTAGCTCGTGAAGCGGGAACTCCTCCCCGGCGAACACGATGGCTCGTAGCTGATCGAACCCAGCCAGTAGCTCAGGCTCGTCCCGCAGCAGCGTGCGCCAGATCGACGGAACACCCTGGACCTGGGTGACGCCCGTGTCGCGCAAGAAGCTCACAAACCGGCTCGGCCAGCCCAGCCGGTCGCTCGGCACCGGCACCACTGTCGCTCCGCTGCCTAGCGCCAAGCCGATGCCGGCCAGGGAGAAGTCGAACTGGAGCGGCGAGGTGATCGCGACACGATCACCGGCGCAGACCACACCTTCCTGCTCCATGCCCCGGTAGAAGGAGACGACCGCGCGGTGGCTCATCACCACACCCTTGGGGCGGCCGGTCGTGCCCGAGGTGAAGACGGAGTACGCCGCGTCGCTCGGGAGGACCTCCCGGCGGTGCCAGATCCGCGGCGCGGGCATTCGCTCCACCACCAGTCCGTCCGGGCCGAACCGCGCGGTACCGACGTGCGCCGGTATATGGTCACGATGCCCATCGGCGGCCTGCAAGTGCAGCGCAGGCTCGGCTGTGCCAATGATCGACAGTAGCCGCTTGGCCGGCGTCTCAGGACCCACCGGGATGAAGGTCAGCCCCAACCAGGCGCAGGCCAGGAACATCGCTATGGCGCATGCCGAGGTACCCGACTCCAGAACAACGCGGTCGCCGACGCCGAGACCGAGTTCCTCAAGTCCCGCCGCGAAATCATGAACCTGCTGATCGAGCTGTTGATAGGAAATGATGCTGAGATCATCAGCTCCGCTGAGCTCAACTACAGCCACATTGTCCGGAGTCGTCTTCGCCGCCGCGAGCATATACCAATATAGATTGTCAACCGAGTGATGCGCTCGCGTTGAGTGCCCTCGATCCGCGTCGCTCATGTTAATTTCTCCTGTCACAGTGTGTTGGCCATTGAGGAGTGCTCGCGGTCGCACATCCGTGTACCGCCGCACGGTCGGCTCCGACGATCCTTGACTGAGCCTTGATTCGGCGCCTACGAGGGTGGGGAAGAATGGCAGTACCGGAGTATCCCCGTTCGGTCCGATGCGTGAGCGTAGTCTGCCGGGACATGCTGGAGCCCGCACGACTGGATCGATCAAGACCAGGAGGAATGGTGCCAACTGACGGCAACGGAACCCGCCCGGAGGACCTGCGGGCTTCCGACACAGATCGCGATCTCGCCTTGAGCCGACTGCAGGATGCCATGGCGACAGGCATGATCGACCTCGACGAGTTCGGCGATCGGTCCGGGCAAGCGCTACAGGCGCGCACCAAGGGCGAACTCGCCACGATCACCTCCGATCTGCCGGTGAGCGACGCTCAACCTCCGGCGGCACCGCAAAGCGACGTCGTCGAACTGCGCGGCACGTCTAGCTCGCTGAAACGCGGCGGTCGCTGGCTGGTGCCGCGCAAGCTTGTGCTCCAGCGCCAGAAGGGATCGACGGAACTCGACTTCACCGAGGCGCTGATCAACCACGCAGTGGTCGACATCGAGCTCGACATCAGCGGCGGTTCGGTTGAGATCCGGCTTCCAGAAGGTGCGAGCGTGTCAACCGATGGCATAGAGGCCATCCGGAGCAGCGTGGAGGACCACCGCCGAGGTGCCACGCCGAATGGCCGGCCGCACTTCGTGATCACCGGCACGATCCGGCGGGGATCCTTCGAAATCCGCGGCCCGCGGCCAAGACTGTTCCGCGGACGTTGACCGATCGTTCGCGCGTGCCGCCGGCCCGGGTCATCACGGTGCACGTCAGGGCAGCTCAGACGGACGTCCCTCGATAACCCAATGAGGCGGCGCGGTCCTGGAGACACCGGCCAGCTCGAAGCCGGCCGAGGCGAGCAGCGCGCGCCACTCATGCAGGTTCCGCTCTTTGCCGCCCAGGCTGACGGCCATGGCGATGTCCATGGCCTTGCTGAAGTGCCAATCATTGAGATCAGGGACGACCGCCTCGACGATGAGGATCCGGCCCTCCGCGTGATCGCCAAGTGCGGCGCGGATATTACCGAGGATCCTCCGGCAGTCCTCGTCGTTCCAGTCGTGCAGGATCGCTTTGAGCACATAGGCGTCCAGCCCGGACGGCACCGACTCGAAGAAGTCACCCACGACGCATTCAACCCGGTCGGCCACCCCATGCTGTTCGAGCACCGGGGCGGCGCCTCCGATCGCCGAGGCGATGTCGAAGAGGACTCCGCGGGCGCCGGGGCTGCTAGCGAGAATCGCCGCTAGCAGCCGGCCCTGGCCGCCGCCGATGTCGGCGACCGAAGAGAAGCCGCTGAAATCGTAGGACGTCGCGACCTCCGAGGCCCGATTGCTGACCCCGGTCATGGCCCGGTGGAACACCTCAGCGTACTCCGGGCTCTCCTCCATGTACTGGAACCAGCCCTTGCCGCCGCGCAGTTTGGGCCCCGCGGGCTCACCGGTGCGCAGCGTGTCGACGGCGGACCCGAAGCAGTTCCACACGCTCTCTTCGCCGTACAGGTAGGCCAGGTAGCGGATAGTACCGGGGACGTCGCTGCGCAGGTATTCGGCGGTGGGCGTCAACGCGAAACGCCCATCGGCCTGCTCCGCGAAGACGCCGACGGAGGCTGCGGCGCGTAGGAAGCGGTAGAGCATGGGCGCGTTGGTCTCCGTGGCCGCGGCGAGTTCCTCCACCGTGCGCGGTCCATGCGCCAGGTGATCGGCGACGCCGACTCGGGCCAGCACGCAGATCGCCGCCGAGATCATCTTGCCGCCAAGCAGCATGAGGAGGTGCTGCTGCGGCGCACCGGGAGTGCCGTCAAGGTCGGCCGGCGGGCGCGTGCCGACCTCAGGGCTCAACGCCATGGAATCCTCCGATCTCTCGCCACTGCCGAACGGGGCACTGGCGGACGCTGTTCAGCCATCGTCTGGATCGTGCCCGGACGTCCTCGAAGGCCGGTCAAGCTCTGCTGAGAAGCCGGTACCTCCGAGCCCCGACTCGTTCTCTAGGGAGTCACCAGGACCGCGGGAGAACCTGTTGGCAACCAATCCGACCAGGGGGCGAGGTGCCCGGTGATCGCCGACGTGCGACTATATCCGTCCTATAGTGAATGGAATACGAAATGGGGTGCGCCAGACGGGTATCCGGTGGAGCGGCCGCTGCTCATACTGAACCGGCTGAACGAGGACCCGGATCCCGCGCGGTATGGTCCCTTCGGATTTCAGCGGACAAGCGAGACACGGCGTTTCGAGTATCCCTGGGCCTTTCTGAACGCACGGATCGAGCCGGGAATGCGCGTTCTCGACGTCGGGGGCGGGCTAAACGGCCTGCAATTCGTTGCCGCGCTTGAGGGCGCCGAGGTGGTCAATGTTGACCCCGCGGCCGATATCCGCTTCCCGCGGTCGCCACAGGACCTCGGTACTCACCTGCTAGCCGGGGACGACCACGCCCGGCTGAACCAACTGTTGGGCACCAACGTCACCCTGATACGGAAGAAAGTTCAGGACAGCGGCCTGGCGGCCGGCTCGTTCGACCGGGCGTTCTGCCTGTCGGTGCTGGAGCATGTGGATGCCGACGAGGCTCGTTCGATGCTGGCCGCCGTCGGCGATCTCCTCGCGCCCGGAGGTCGTTTCCTGGTCACCATCGACCTTTTCCTTGACGTTCAGCCATTCGGGGTACGAGATCACAACTTCTATGGGGAGAACCACGACATCCATCAGCTCCTGGACGGCCTGGACGTTGAACTGGAGGAGGGCGACACCAAGGAACTGCTCGGATTTCCCGATTTCGACTTCGACGGGCTGGTCTCCCGCATTCCAGTATTGCTTAAGAAGTCACGCTACCCGGTCCTCAGCCAGGCTTTCATCCTCTGCAAACCGGGCGCCTGAAGAGAGCACAGGTGCGCTTTCTCTTCGTCACGGCCGCATTCACGGGACACTATAACCCGCTCGTACCGCTGGGGTGGGCGGCCCGGGCCGGCGGCCACGACGTGATCGTGGCCAGTCACCCGTCCTTCGCCAAGACGATCACATGCGCCGGTCTGCCCGCGCTGCCCGTCGGCCGGGACATCGAACCGTTCACGTTCCTGTCCCGGGGCCGGGGCCGGCCGAACCGCTCGGCGAACGGCAATGATCGCGGGCCGGCCGGTTTCAGGAGGGCGGCGGAGGGGCTCGCCGAGCTGATGGCACCGGACGCAGCCGACTTCGCCCGGTCTTGGCGTCCGCAGGTCGTGGTGTACGAGCCGATGGCGCTGGCCGGGCCGCTGCTCGGCCGGATCGTCGGAGTTCCCGCAGTTCGTCACCTGTGGACGATGGACTTTACCGGGCCATCCAACGACTTCGCCCGTGACATGGAGGGGCCGTTGGTCACGTCCTACGGGTTCGACAGGCTACCGGTGAACGGGGACCTGACCATCGATCCTTGCCCACCGCGGCTGCAGATCGCCGACAAGATTCCCCGCCAGCTCATCCGTTACATCCCCTACAACGGACCGGCAGTGTTCCCCGCCTGGCTGCGCGAGCCGCCGGTCCGCCCGCGCGTCTGTGTCACCTGGGGCACCACGCTCGGCCACCTGGGCCGGATGGCGCACGTGCCCCAGGTGGTGCGGGCACTGGCCGATCTTGACGTCGAGGTTGTCGTGGCCGTGCTGGACGCACACCGCGGGCTGTTCACCGACCTCCCGGCGAACGTGGCATTCGTCGGGCCGATCGCTCTGGACCTGCTGCTGCCAACCTGCGCCGCCGTGGTCCACCAGGGCGGTGGTGGCACCACCATGACCGCACTTGTCCACGGCGTTCCGCAACTCGTGGTCTCGTCCCTGCCCGACCAGGCGTTCAATGCCCGGCGACTGGCGGCCGTCGGCGCCGGGCGGTACGCGCCGTCGGGGGACCGGGCTAACACGGAGGAGATCCTGGCCGAGGCGCGGATCATCCTGTCCGACCCGGGGTATCGCCAGATCGCCACGGAGCTTCGCGGCGAGTTGCTGGCGCAGCCGACCCCAGCCGAAGTGATACCGGTTCTCGAGGAACTCGCCGCCCACCACTGACAGACACACTCCCCAGGAGCTAGTCGGTACCCGGCGTCCCGGACTTGCGCAGCACCAGCGCCTGGGACACGCAGGGATAGGAGCTGATCAGGTACTCGCCGACGTGCCCGACGACCCGGTCATAGTCGAACTCGGGGAACCCGAGCAGCTCACGCGGGTCCCCAACGACACGTTCCAGGCCCAGCCCCTCCAGCATGCAGCGCAGGTCAAGGTTGATGCCCCAGTGATTGCGGTCCAGGATCCCGAACGGCTTGAGGTCCAGGAACAAATCGACGGTCAGCACGCACAAGCCGCCAGGAACCAGCAACTCCACCATGCCCTGCAGCATCGCCCGGGCCTCCGGCGGGTCGACGTGCTCAAGCACCGAAACGCAGAGCACGCGGTCAAACGACCCCGGGGCCAGGCCGGAGTCCTGGACCGTCCTGGGCACCAGGCGCACGTCCGTGCCGAAGACCTTGTTGACAGCCTCATGCTTGTCCAGGGTGAGCCACGCGCCGGCCCGCCGCTGCCAGTCCCCAGGATCGGCATCGGCGGACGGATCGACGTTGACGACCTCGCAACCCTCTCCGGCCAAGACGAACTGAAGGCCACTCAGGCCTGCGCCCACGTCGAGCACCCGCATGCCCGGCCCGGCCCCCGCCGCGAAGTACACCCAGGGATACTCGAACTCCCGGGTTCCGCTGATGAACTGGAAACCGAACGGCCCGAACCGCGCGGGATCAGGATCATTCAGACGGCGATGCATCGGTAGGGTATTCACTGCTGGATGACCACCGGGCGCCCCCCACCGCCGGTTCCATTCGCGGTACTCCTCCGGTAGCTCACGCCGACCTATCATCACGAATCTCCTCGCGGCCTTGCCGGGCCGCAGCCCAGCGTCATTGTTTTATGTGATCAGGTTTATGTGATCAGATCGTTCGGTACGCGCTCGGATTGGCAACGGACGCTCCGGCGGGCTCCTCAGACTGAACGAACATGCTGACCAGGGGAGGTATCCCGAAAAGCGCCTCACCTACCGAGTCCGGGTCCATCAGCCGCAGGAACCAGTCCTGAACCAGACTGTCGAAAAGCGTGTCGATACGGAATGCGTCGACACCAAGCAGCGTGGCCGCGCTCGCCACGGTGAAGACGGTCACGTTTCTGGAGACCAGGTTTTGGAGGATGCGGCGGGCGTCTGTACCCAGCCTCAGGTAGGTCGGCCTCATCCGCGCACTTATATCCAGCTCTCCGAACCGCAGTTCCCGCAGTCGGCTGCGCTCGTCGGCCAGCCGGACAAGGATGCTCTCGACCGGGTACCGCGGGGCCGCCCTGAGCCGGGCCCCGACCGCCCGGATCGCGAGAGGCAGCTGCCCGCACAATTGGACGATGGTGCGCGCCGCCTCCAAGTCGCCTCCGATCCGAGACAATCCGGCTACCTGCACAAGGAGGCTTACGCACTCGTCGAGGTCCGGCGTGTCCAACTCGACCACGCACGCACCCGCCAGGCCCGGCAGCAGCGAACGGCTGGTTACCAGCACGCAGCAGCCCGGACCCCCCGGCAGCAGCGGTGCCCCCTGGGCGGATGTGGCCGCATCGTCGAGGACAACGAGGACATTCCGCTCGGCGCTCCAACTTCGGAAGAGCTGTGTCCGCTCCACAAGGTTGCCGGGAAGCTGCTCATAACGCAGCCCGATTGCCCGAAGCCAGCCCCCGAGTATTTCGAAAGGGTCGGCCGGCTCGCACTCCGAGCCATGGAGGTCGGCATAGAACTGCCCATCAGGAAAGTCCGGCCGGACGCTATACGCGACCCGAGTCGCCAGCGCAGTCTTGCCGACGCCTGGCGTTCCGGTGATAGAGACGAGCCGTACGGCCCTGGTGTCGCGGGTGATGTGCGACTGGATACGGTTCCGCTGCTCCCGGCGCCCGACGAAATCGGAGATGTCCGGAGGCAGCTGAGCCGGCCGCGCGAGGTTGCCGTGGTACACCGAGACGGGGGGTACCAGACGAACCGACTCGCCATCCAGCAGCGCCTGCTGGATGCTGCGCAATTCGCCGGATGGCTCAATGCCGAGTTCTGACACTAAGGTACTTCGCAGTTGCTGGTATACCTCCAGCGCCTCGCCCCGGCGCCCACTGCGCTGCAGCACCATCATTAGTTTGGCGTAAAAATTCTCATAGAACGGATACTCGATAATGAGCGACTTCAGTCGGCTTATGACCTCTCCGTAACGGCCAAGTTCGCTGACAGTATTAATATGCAGCTCAAGTGCACGCAACACGCCTTCTTGGAGCTCGGCAACATGCGCCATGAGCATAGGCCCGCCCTCCACATCGCTTAATGGCGGCCCGGAAATGAGTTGCAGAGCGGCGTTTAACGCGAAGTCTGCCTCTTCAAATGCTCCCTGGTCCAGCGCTTTGTGACCGTTCTCGACAAGCTCGTAGAACACATCCTTGTCGAGCTTCTCGTCGAGGTGGAGAATGTAGCCCAACGGCTTGGTGATGATCGTCACGTCGTCGCAAGCGCCAGCTTCGTTCAGGAGCTTGCGGAGGTGATATATGTAGGTCTGCAGGGTGGCAAGCGAACTAACCGGCGCCTCGCCACCCCACAGTTCTTCCATCAAAGCCGCGGTGCTCACCATGTGATCGTGACGCAACGCCATAATGGCCAAGAGGCTACGGAGCTTGGGCGCGCTGGGAGTGATATTCCGCCCGTCCATGGTTACCCGCAACGGTCCCAATACTGACACTATCATGCCCTCCTCCAATCCTGATCGGTGCCAGTGGAATACGACACTAGGCACTCTCTCATCGACTTCTGCGTTCCCGTTCTGGACCAGTCGGCTGGCCTGGCCGGGCTGAGATCATCTGCTCTACAAGCGAGGTGGTATGTTTCGCGTCACGAAACATGGGGTGGCCGAGCACCTCGCAAAGGAATCCAATCGTGGTGTGCACTCCATGGCCGCTCACCCGGAATTCACTGAGCGCGCGCTCCATCCGGGCGATCGCCTGATCACGGTCCGGCGCCCACACCGCCACCTTGGCCAGCAGCGAGTCGTAGTTCTCGGTGATGCGGAGTCCTGGGCGGCCATGGGTGTCGACCCGGGTAAACGGTCCCGCCGGCGGCTGGAACTCCTCCAGAACACCGGGGGTGGGGAGAAATCCCCGTTCGGGATCCTCGACGTTCACACGACACTCAATGGCCATTCCCCGGCGCTCGAGCGTCGACTGCGTCACCGACAGGCGTTCTCCCGCAGCGATGGCGAACTGCTCGCGGACCAGGTCTAGGCCGGTGACGAGTTCGCTGACCGGATGCTCGACCTGGATCCGGCAGTTCGCCTCCATGAAGTAGAAGCTGCCGTCCTGGTCGACCAGAAACTCAAACGTTCCGGCGCCCACATAGCCGCTTGCCCGTGCGCATGTGACCGCTGCGGCGGCAATCCGGGCACGCAGGTCATCGGTCAGTCCGGGTGCAGGCGTCTCTTCGATCAGCTTCTGCCGGTTGCGCTGCACCGAACAATCGCGTTCGCCGAGGTGCACCACGTCTCCGTGGCTGTCGGCCAGAATCTGGATCTCGATATGCCGTGCCGTCTCAATGAACTTCTCGACGTAGGTACGACCGTCCCCGAATACCGCCCGCGCCATCGCCCTGGCCTCGCGGTAAGAACGGCTGAACGTCCTCGGATCGCGAACCACCTTCATCCCGCGGCCGCCGCCGCCTGCCGCCGCCTTCGTGATGACGGGGTAGCCAAGCTCGTCAGCGATCTGCTTGGCCTCCGTAGTGGTCCCACAGGCACGGGGGCTGCCAGGGATGATCGGCAGCCCGGCCGCGGCGGCGACCTGACGTGCCTGACTCTTGTCGCCGAGCAGGGCCAGGACCTCGGCTGGCGGTCCGACGAACACCAACCCATGGCGGGCGCAAGCCTCCGCGAAGTCCGCATCCTCGGACAGAAAGCCGTACCCGGGATGAATCGCCTCCACGCCGGTCTGAAGCGCGGCCTGAACGATGGCGAAGGCGTTGAGATAGCTGCTTCGCGCCCGTGCCAGACCGATCTGTACGGTCTCGTCAGCCAGCCGGGCGGCGGCGGAGTCCCGGTCGGCCGCGGAGTGCACCACAACCGTCCTGATCCCCAGCTCACGACAGGTCCGCACGATCCGGAGCGCTATCTCACCCCGGTTAGCGATAAGCACGCTGCTGAACATGCGGCCACCCCCTGAATGGACTGCGGAAGCTCTAACATGGCTCGATGGCAAAGAGAGGCTGCCCGTGCTCGACGGACATCCCGTCTTCGGCAAGGATGGCGACGATCCGGCAGGAAACATCGGCCAGTATTGGGTTCATGAGCTTCATCGCTTCAAGAATCCCTAGTTGTTCACCTGCTTCGACGATGTCGTTCAGGTCGACGAAGGGCTCGGCACCCGGCTCCGGCCTCCGGTAGAAGGCGCCAACCGTCGGCGCGCAAACAGACTGATGTGCCGAATCCAGTGGCTCAGCCTCTCCTGGTCGTGGCTGAGCCCGGGATTGGATAAACACCGTGGGCGTTTCCTGCGGCCCAGTTTCGGCGGCCATATCAGCCGGCCAACCAAGCTCAACACCTATATCCCCGATGTACATCCGGAGGTGCTGTAGAGGGGCGGGGGAGGCACCGAGCAACTCCACAGTGTGTCGGCATAGAGCACCAAGTAAAGCGGCAGGCGCCTCATCGGCTGGCTCACGCATGGGCGGCCTCCTCGAGCCGCGAAAGACCGAACCGCCGGAACCGGCGACGGCGCGCGAGTACAAGTTCACCGGGGTCCCATGCACAGAGCCCGGCCAACTCCGCCGTAACCGCACGACGCAGGCGGTCGGCCGACAGAAGCGGGTCGCGGTGCGCACCGCCCTCCGGCTCGAGGATCACCCCGTCCACGATTCCGCTCCGCAGAAGCTCACGCGCATCGAGCCTCAGCGCGGCGGCCGCCTTGGCGGCGGCTTTCGGATTCTTCCACAGGATGGCCGCGCAGCCTTCGGGGCTTATAACCGAATAAAACGAGTTCTCCATTGCGAGCACACGGTCGCCGACCGCGAGAGCCAGCGCCCCGCCGCTCCCTCCCTCGCCCGTCACGACGGTGACGACGGGCACCGGCAAGGCACACATGAGGCGCAGGGACTCTGCTATCGCCGCGGCCTGGCCATGTTCCTCCGCAGCGGCCCTGGGGTCCGCCCCGGGGGTATTGACCAGAGTTATCACCGGCACGCCGAGCTTGGCTGCCAGCCTCATCAGCCGGGCTGCTTTACGGTAACCTTCCGGGCTCGCCATTCCGAAGTTCCGCCTGACCCTCTCACGGAGGTCGCGCCCTTTTTGGTGGCCAATCAGCATCACAGAGCTGCCCGAGAGTCGGCCGATTCCGCCGACGATCGCCGGGCAGTCGGCCATCATCCGATCGCCGTGCAACTCCTCGAAGTCGCTCAGCATGTCGCGGGCGTAGTCCAGGGCGGAGGGGCGGTCGCCGTGCCGGGCAAGCTGCACCACTTCAGCGGCGTCACGTACGGCGAGATCCTCCACTCGTCTCACCAGGCGCTCCGACGAGGACCCGGGCTCCGAACGACTCGCGGGGGAATGGACGGCGAGGAGCCGCGAGAACAGCGAACGCAGGCCAGCCCGCGGCTGGACGATGTCTATCAGGCCGTGCGCGAGCAGGAACTCGGCCGTCTGAAAGCCCTCTGGCAGGGTCTGCTTGATCGTCTGCTCGATCACGCGCGGACCGGCGAATCCCATCCGGGCGCCGGGCTCGGCCACCACGATGTCCGCAAGGGTCGCGTAGGACGCCGCCACGCCACCGTACGTCGGGTCTGTGATCAGCGAGATCGTGAGGACGCCGGCCTCATCGAGTTCAGTCAGGGCCTGGCTCGCCTTCACCATCTGCATCAGTGCCAACGCCCCTTCCTGCATGCGGGCACCGCCTGATGCGGTGACGAGCAGCAAGGGAATGCGTTGGCGACGTGCCTGGTCTGCCGCCTGAGCGATACTTTCACCGACGGCCACCCCGAGGCTTCCACCCATGAACCGGAAGTCCATTACGCCCACGACGACGGGGGCGCCACCGATCGAACCACGAAGGCAGATGATCGCGTCGTCCAGTCCGGTCCTCGCGCGTGCCGCACGGAGGCGCTCCGGGTATGGGCATTCGTCCACGAACCCGAGCGGATCCTCTACGGTCGTCACCGGTGGCAGTAACGTCACCGCGCCAGGATCAAGAAGCTGCTCCGCGCGCGCCCGCGCCGATACAGGTGCGTGCAGGCCACATCCGGAGCACACGCGGAGATCACGGTCGAAGCGTTTGCCGTAGATGACGTCGCCGCAGCTGCTGCATGGAACCCAAAGGCTCTCCTGAGTCAAATCTCGTCCCTCCCGCGCTACGGGCACACACGACCAGGCTGAGCCGCCCAGCGAGCTGCTAGCGTCCTTGCGATCATGCTGTCGAGGCCGGCTCCAATGATGATCGAGGCGCGCTAGACCCATAAAAAACTGATTTATGTCGTATTGCGCTAATAGATCACTTGCGCCTATGTTTGCCCACAAGCGTTGCGTTTGCGTGGCGTGCGTGCAGCGTCACACGCTTACTGGCGCAGTCCGCATAGGGAACGGCTGCCCCTCCTCGTGGTCGAAGGTCGTTACGGGACGGTCATCGTGCTCCGCTTTGGGGTTCTGGGATCGCTGCTGGTGACTGTCGACGAACGGCATGTGCGCGTGCCGGCCGCCAAGCAGCGGATTGCGGTGGGCAGTCTGCTCATGCGCGCGAACCAGGTAGTGACTTCCGGCGAGCTGGCCGACATCATGTGGGATGGTGATCCTCCGAGCAGCGCCTCGGCGACGTTGCGTAGCAACTTGACTCGGCTTCGCTATGTGCTCGGCCCGGTGGCCGCCGCCCGGATCGAGACCCGCTCGCCCGGCTACATGATCTCCGTCGCGGATGACGAGCTGGATCTGCTGTGTTTCGGCGCGATCGTGCACCGGACGCACGATCATGCGCGGGCCGGGAACTGGCAAGCCTGCGCGGATACAGCCGCCGCTGGCCTGGCGTTATGGCGCGGAACCCCGCTATGCGATGTCCCTGCGGCGAAATTGCAGCGAGACCAGGTTCCGCCGCTGATCGAGCAGAGGCTGCAGATGCTGGAGGTTGGCCTCACCGCGCAGCTGCACCTGGGCCGGAGCGCGGAAGCCGTGGGCGAACTCACCCAGCTAGTGGCAGCTCATCCGCTACGGGAGCATCTGGTCGAGTTGCTGATGCTCGCGCTGTACCGGTGTGGGCGACAGGCCGAGGCGTTCGAGGTGTATGCAGCCTGCCGGCGCAGGCTGGTTGATGAGCTAGGGGCGGAGCCATGTGAGGCCCTGCAGACCATGCAGCGGCGCGTTCTGACGGCCGACCCTACGTTGCTTGTCCACGCCGGTCACGGTGCTGTGACGGTTACGTTGACCCGGGCTGAGACTTCTTCAAGCGAACCCGGCGGCAATCAGGACGAGCGATTGGAACACGCCGCCAGCTCGGTAGCTCCGCACCAGCTGCCGGGTGTGGCGTGTCATTTCGCCGGCCGATCGGGTGAACTGGCGATGCTGTCGGAGTTGATCGAGCATCACTGCGCGGATGGGGGCACGGCATCCCGCGCCGCATCAGTCTGTGTGATCAGCGGTGTGGGTGGTGTCGGGAAGACCACGCTGGCCGTGAAGTGGGCCCATCATGTCGCCGAACGGTTCCCCGATGGGCAGCTGTATATAAACCTGCAGGGCTTCAGCCCGTCCACAACACCCTTGTCCCCGAAGGAGGCTCTGGGCACGTTCCTGCTCGCGCTGGGGATGCCGCCCCAGCGTATCCCGCGCGAGCTCACGGCACAGTTGGGGCTGTATCGCAGCTTGCTGGCCGGCAAACGCGTACTAGTGGTCTTGGACAACGCCCACGACGCCGACCAGGTGCGGCCACTGCGGCCCGGCAGTCCGGATTGCATGACCATCATCACCAGCCGCAACCGGCTCACCGGGCTGCTGACCGGCGAGGGTGCCTGCCCGCTCGTTCTGGACGTGCTCAACCCGCGAGACGCACGTCAGCTGCTCGCTCTCCGGCTCGGGCATCGACGCCTTGCTGCGGCCACGCGCGCGGTCGATGAGATGATCGGGTTGTGCGGCGCCTTGCCGCTGGCGCTAAGTGTCGCGGCCACGCGCGCCCAGGAATGCCCAGCAGCCCCGCTGGCCGCGCTGGCCGCGGAATTGCGGAATGTCGGCACCCGACTGGACACCCTTACCGGCGGCGATGCCGCGACTGACGTTCGTGCCGTGTTCTCCTGGTCCTATGCCGGTCTCAGCCGGGAGACAGCCCGCCTGTTCCGGCTGCTGGGGAGGCAGCCCGGCCAGGAGATCACCGCCGCGGCCGCTGCGGCTCTGGCCGCGATGCCGTTGCGGCAGGCGGGCACGGCCCTCGGTGAGCTGACGCACGCCAGCCTGCTCACTGAACCCGTCCATGGACGATTCGCCTGCCATGACCTGCTGCGCGCCTATGCTGCCGAACGCTCCGCGGCCGAGGACAGCACCGCGCAGCGTGACCTGGCCGTCGACCGGCTCCTGCAATGGCATTTGCGCACCGCCGACGCCGCCGCCCGTGTGGTCACCCCGGCCCGGCGGCATCTGTCCCTCGGGCCCGCGCCACCGGGATACCAGGCGCCAGAGTTCGCCACCTACGAGCAGGCGATGGACTGGCTGGCCGCAGAACGCGCCAACCTCGTGGCGGCGGTCCACGACGCCGGACGCCGGGGCCTGCACCAGGTTGCGTGGCAGCTGCCGCTGACGCTGTGGGATGTGTTCTTGCTGCGGGGGCCGTGGGACCAGTGGATTGAGACGGGGCAGATCGCATTGCGCAGCGCCCGGCAGCTGGGCGATACCGCAGCCGAAGCGCGGGTGCGGAACCAGCTGGCCGGCGCCTACATCACTTGCGGCCGGCCGGCCGATGCCATCGAGTGCCTGCGCCAGGCGATCCCGATTACCCGCGCGGTTGGCGACCTGCGTGGTGAGGCTGCCAACTGGACCAACCTCGGCCGTGCCTGCAGCGATCTCCACCGATGGCCAGAGGCGATCACTGCCTACCAGCAGGCCCTCCCGGCCGCCCGGAAGGCCGGGCACCGGTACGTCGAACGTGTTGTCCTCAACAACCTTGGTGAGGTCCAATTCGCGCTCGGCGACCTTCAGTTCGCCCTCTACTACTACGACCGATCACTTCAGATCGACGATGTCGATGACAGCCGACGCCTGGAAAGCGGGACGCTCATCAACATCGGCACAGTGCGCCTGGGACTTGGGCAGTATCAGAACGCTGCGGAGATGGCCCAGCAGGCCCTGCCGCTTAGCCGGGCGGCCGGCGATCGTGCCCTGGAAGGGGCGGCGCTCCATCTGCTGTGCCAGGCACTGGCCGCACGCGGACTGCCCGAGGAGGCCAGGCAGCAGGCGCTAGCGGCGCTGGCGATCTATGAAGACCTCGGCGACCCACGTGCCGCGGAGGTGCGCGCCGACCTCCAAGCGTGTGGAGAATCAGACGTTGCCTGTTCCTGGCCAACGACGGGAAGTTGATCTGTGCGTGCCGAAAACGCATCCACGGCCCTGACGCGATCTTCCGCGCTGAGTGGGATCCCGGCACCGAATCGGCCGGGACTGCGGAAACTAATGAAGGCAGCGCGCCCGGCGCTGCGTGACGCCGCTGGGACATCGGCGAGGGTCACCAGCAATCGGGTCTGTCATCGCAGGCCGATGGCAGCTGCGGCTTGGACGCGGCTACCTCTGGTAGCCATGTGCGCTCTCCGCCGACGCGTGGGAGCCGACCGGGCCACGGCAGAATGACAGCAGAACGAAGCCGCAAGACGTCGCAGCAGCGTGAGGTACTGCTGGCGTGACCTGTGGGTGCCGAAAACCTATGCCACCAGGTGATACTCATGAATCACGCCTCCGGCACGGTCACGGCGCTGGACTCGGAATTGGTCCAGGTCGGTGACGTCATCGGGCAGCGGGCGCAGCGGAGCGGCTTGCTTGAGGGAGCGGTGCGGGCGGTGGGTGTTGTAGAAGTCCTCGTACTCTCGCAGGACGGCCATCAGGTGCCGCTGGTTCCAGACCAGGGTCCGGTCCAGGAGCTCTCGCCGACAGCTGCCGATCCAGCGCTCCATGATCGAATTCATACGCGGGGCCTGGACCGCGGAGCGGATGACCCTCGCGCCGGCGGCCTGGAACACTCCGCCGAACGCGGCGGTGAAGCTGGCGTCCCGGTCGTGTAGCACGAACTTCACCCGCGTCCCGGCGTCCTCCAGGTCCATCAGCAGGTTCCGTGCCTGCTGCACCACCCAGGCCTGGACCGGATGCTCGGTGGCGCCAAGAACCCGCACGCGGCGGGTGCCATGCTCGATCACGGCAAGGACGTAAACCTTGGCGCCGTTGAGCAGGTCGGTGGTGAAGAAGTCCAGCGCCAGGATCCCCTGCGCCTGGGACCGCAGGAACTCCGCCCAGCCCGGGCCATCCCGGCGCGGAGCCCGGTTGATCCCGGCGCTCTTGAGGATCTGCCAGACCGTGGACGGCGCCACGCTGACGCCGAGCCCGGCCAGCTCGCCGTGGATCCGCCGGTAACCCCATGATTCATTCTCCCGCGCCAGCCTCAGCACCACCGACCGCACGTTGCGGCCCGCCGGCGGCCGGCCGGGCCTTCCCTGACGCGACCGGCGCGCCCACCGGCGGCGGACGACGTCGAGGTGCCAGCGCAAGATCGTGCCCGGGGTCACGACCAGCCGCATCACGGCAAGGCGCCCGATCGGCAGCGTCCCGGCGAGCAGCGCCAGCCACGCCCGGTCCGGCCACGTCAGACGCGAATGAGCACGAGGATGCTCGCGCTCGGCCACAGCGAGCTGATGACGCAGCATCAAGATCTCGGCATCCTTCCACCACGACTCGCGGCGCGACAAACCCAGCAGCGACACAGCCCGGGTAACAATCAGGAAAACCAGCTTCAAGCCCATAAGCCGACGATCATCGCACGCCCGGCGAGGCCGGGACCTGCCATTCACGTACCGGACACGCGACCGAGCCGACGGTGCCCAGAGCACGCATCTGCCCAGGTGGCACAGGTTTTCGGCACCCACAGGCGCCAAAGCCATGATGCGGCCATCGACCCAGGGCGTTTAACGCGGCCTGGCCGTCCTGCCAACCTTCCAAGGGAAGAGCACTCGCATGAATGACCCACCTGCCCAGCCAGTCCAGGTTCGCCCGCACCGTGTGCAGGGCGTCGAAGGTCACCACGGCCCCGGCCAGGTCCAGAGGTTGCAGGAGCGCGGTGAAATGACTGGTCTCGTTGTGCTTGACGTCCACCTCAAGGTGGTCCAGAAGACGCCCGCCGTGCTCAGCGACGCCCAGCAGGTGCACCCGGGTGCCATCGGCGCGGCGGGCCCCACGGGAGGTCTTGCCGTCCACCGCCACGGCCCGTAACCCGCCACGGGCCAGCGCTTTCGCCTCCTGGGCAGCGCGCCGGGCCTGGTAGCCCCGCACGCCGGCCGGGAGCCGCCTGGTAGCACGCCGCCGGCAGCGGCGTAGCCCGAGGAGGGCGTGGGTCAGGGCGCGCGGGTCCAGCCGGTCCAGCACCACCCGGATCGGTTTCTCATCAGGTGCCCGGTACTGCCCGGCAACTGGATCCCACGGGGCACGCAGCCGGGCCAGGTCCGCCTGGCTGGCCCGTTTGGTCCACTGCCCGACCGCGGTCAGGCGGTCGTTCCCGGCGGCGGTGAACGCGCAGACCGCGATCGCGATCAGGCAGGCCAGCGGGTAGATCCGCCCCTGCGGTGAGCGCGGGTCCGGCAGCGCTTCCAGCCGCTGCCACGCACCAGCCGCCAGATCCTGACCGACGGGACCGGACCCGGCCACGCGCGCACCAGCGCGCGACAATGCCACTGCGGGCACGCCACACCTCGTTCA
>OBLT010000142.1_pt1 | contig 55198 bp, 53 predicted proteins | sample 1518721 | NCBI WGS metagenome assembly OBLT01 (sample SAMEA3539307, study PRJEB22396) | soil metagenome | biome: tundra; feature: field; material: soil | place: USA | collected 2010-05 | depth 0.15 m | reverse complement strand
GCGCAAACCAAGCCCTACGGTTGCTCGGTTAAGTACAACAAATAATTTTGGCGCGTGCCTAGCGCGTGTCACACACGATTTGAGCGGCGGCCGGAAACCGGCCGCCGCTTTTCTTTAAGAACTCGCAGAAAAATCCCCCCGACCAGGTCACATAACCTAGTATTCCTAACGCGCATCTAACCAATCGCTGCAGCTAACCGCTGGCCCGCGCGATGACTCGCCTGAATTTATGAAACACATCTCGATGTTGCGAAAAGCTCGCTCCCGCCAGAGGTAGCTGAGCTTATTCTCTTTAGCGATCATGGAACTCGATCTGGAAGGAAAACATGCCGATCGCGCTTATGCGATGCTGGTTTCATTGGTTACGCCGCGACCGATCGCCTGGGTGACAACGCTTGATGACAAAGGAGTGGTGAATGCGGCGCCGTTTAGTTTTTTCAATGCGCTCGGAGCCAACCCACCGATCATCGGATTTTGTCCCGGGGATCGCGACGATGGAACGCCCAAAGACACGGCGCGGAATATTCGGAGCAACCATGAGTTTGTCGTGAATCTGGTGGATGAAGCCCTGGCCGAGGCGATGAATCGCACGTCCGCCACTTTGCCTTTCGGCACGAGCGAATTGCCGGGCGCGGGCTTGACCGCCGCAGCTTCATCGGTGGTGAAACCTCCGCGGATTGCTGAGGCTCCAGCGAGTTTGGAATGTGCGGAGTGGGGAACGTTACAGATCGGCGGCAACCGTTTAATTATCGGCTTGGTTAAACGCATCCATGTGCGTGATGAGCTATTTGATCCAAAGACTTTGCGCATTCGCTCCGAGCGATTTCATGTAATCGGCCGAATGGCCAGCCCGAACTGGTATTGTCGCACGAGGGACCGCTTTGAAATGAAACGGCCCGATTAGCGGTCGCGCTTTGCGGTGACGCGAGAAGCTAATCGCAAAATCGACATCGGCGTCAGCCGCACGATCAACATCGAGAGTTTCATGAGGAAACCCGGGATGGCGAGCGGTTGATTCCTTTCGATGGCGGTCAATCCAACACGCGCGACGTGCGCGGCGGAAATGTGAATCAATTCCGGACCGGTCATGTAAGGTCGGCGGCCGGGTCGTTTGGCTACTTCCATGAATTCGGTGTGCACCGGCCCGGGACAGAGCGCGCAAACGCTCACGCCTTTGCCGTTTACTTCCGCGCGAATCGCTTCGGAGAAATTCGTGACGAAGGCCTTGCTGGCTGCGTAAACGGCGAAACCGGCGATCGGCAGGAACGACGCGGTTGAACTGACGTTTAAGATCGCACCTCGCTTTCGCGCGATCATGCCGGGAAGTAATCTTCTCGTCAAAGTAGCGAGCGCGACGATGTTCACCGAAAGAATCTGGTCCAGGCGCGCGGGATCGATCGTAACAAAATGCCCAAGATCTCCGATGCCAGCGTTGTTGATCAAGAAATCGATCTCGACCTTTTCGCGCTCGAGCCAGGCAATTAATTCCTCGATCTCCTTGGGATTCGAGAGATCGGTTTTGCGAATGTGAATACTCAGATTGGGATGGCGTTTCGTTAATTCATCGCGCAATTCACGCAGCCGTTCTTCGCGGCGCGCGACTAACACAATCGAATCGGCGCGCGCGGCAAGTTGTCGGGCAAACTCGCGGCCGATGCCGGCCGAAGCTCCGGTGATTAGCGCGTGGCAACCTTCAAGCTTCATCGCGTTTCTCGTAGAGAGGCCAATTCGCTTTTGGTCAATGGACGCCAATGTCCTCGCGGTAGTTCGCCCAAGCGAAGTTTTCCGATGCGCGTCCGCATCAATCGCTCGACCCGATAACCCATTACTTCGAACATGCGTCGAATCTGGCGATTGATTCCCTGGCGCAAGACCACACGCAAACGCGTCGCCGTTCGCGTATGCAGCTGCGCGATGCGGGCCCGCTCGCCGTCCAGCAGAATGCCGCGCAACAACTTTGGCGTGAGCGCCGCCTCCCACGCGTGGTCCAAAATCACTTCGTATTCTTTGTCGATCTTGTAGCGAGGATGCATCAGCCGCTGAGCCAGATCGCCATCGTTGGTTAGAATAAGAAGGCCTTCGCTCTGCGCATCGAGACGGCCAACGTTAAACAAACGCGGAAACTTCGCCGGCAGCAGATCGAAGATGGTGTCGCGAGCTTTCGGATCGGTCCGGGTCGAGACAAACCCCGCGGGCTTATGCAGAGCAATGTGCAGCGGCTGCTCCGTCCGCACGATCTTGCCATTCACTTTGACGTGATCGTGCTCGTCCGGTTGCGCGCTAAAATTTGTGCAGACCTGGCCGTTAATCGTGACGTGACCAGCCGCGATCAATTCGTCGCAGTGCCGACGTGAGCCGATTCCGGCAGCGGCAAGAAAGCGATTGAGACGCATGGCGTCATCAATGAAGCGCTGAAGCCTTCAAAAGTGAAACTCAACTTGGATAATTGCTGCGCGATCAGTGGCCCCGGCAATTTTATCGAGTACTGGCGCTCTCGACGACACCGTTTCGGTCCTACCGGTTGTGGCTTTGCGAGAAGTTCAATTCGTCGCGATGCAGGCAATGCCCGAGTCAGCGACCGTTATCGACGTAAAAATGCTGGCGAGTTGGCGCCCTATCGAGTGACTTCCGTGCAATAATATTCAGCGGCCGTTTTTTGGCCACCGTCAGCAGTCCGCCAAGCACTCCATTGCGCCGAGTTTTTGAGATTCCATCTTCGTGCTGCGCCAGGTAAAGCGCGCCATTTTGCGTGATTGTCGGTAACATAATGTTGTCTTGTTTGTTTATTGCTCCATTTGGCAGCGTCGAACTTCTCTCCCATCACTTCCGCATAATGGTAAAGACAACGGCCCGGGGTGTTCGGTTACTCTGTTTTTTCCGGAACGCGCCAGTCCTATGAGGATTTGAGGCGCCCCGCCCTCGGATTCGCCCGAGAGGTTTGCCAAGCACGCGTCACGATGAAGCGTTAGAAGGCTAAATCGGATCGCTTCAGCCTTCGACGATTAAACGACCGCTATACGTCCGGTTTGGTCTTGGGAAGGCCGACGACTTTACCGCCTTCCTTCCATTGGCCGCGTTTCTTGAGCAGCTCCACGCGTTCGAAACGCTTCAAGACGTTCCGCTTCGCGGTAATGGTGCTGGCTCCTTTAAGACTGCGATGTTGCGACATAAAATGGTCCCGGGTTTTGTGCGAAAAATGAGCCGCCACCTTAGCGCGTGCTTCGGATTTTTCAAACGAAGACGCAAGCGGCGCTATAACTGATTACTCAGGACAACGTAGGCCCCGCAGGCTGTGACCTGATGATAAATGTGAAAGCGCTCGGTCAATAGTTCGCGCCAATGCGGAATGCGATCCTGTTCGATGATCAGGTAAATCATGGTGGGACCGCCCCATTCTTGCAGAACGCCATCTTGACTCAGGAAAACCTTCGCCGTCTCCGAGCCGGTGTGCATCTCGTCGTCCGGCGGTTGATTCACCAGATAAAAATTCCGGTTGAGATAGAACGCGAGGCTGCTGCCGACGTCTAACGACCCTTCGTAAATGACTTCGGTGTGGTCATCGAGTTTCGTATTTAGGAACCGCGCCGCGTCGGCGAGAGAAAAATGCGGGGCGGTCCGGGCCACGCCGTCGATCATACACAATCCGATTGGAATCATGCTGGCGGCGAGGGCAGTGATGGCGAGCCGCGGTCGTCGTGTCGCGAGAAGATAGATTGCGATCAGGCAAAAGGTGATCAGCGATACGCTTATGATCGCGAACATCGGACGCAGCGACCACCAAGCCGAGGTTGGCAAATACTCCACGGCCCGCCAGGTCGTCCAGCCGGTGCCCACGTCGTTCGAATTTTTTCCCGTTACCTGCAACAAGCGCGGGAAAAGCAAAGTCAAAGCGCCGACGCCTAATCCGATTACACCCAGCGCGCTGGCTCCGGCGATTCGCAGCCGTCGTGGCATTCGCCGCCAAACCGAAGCAGCCCAAAGCGCGAAAGCGCTCCACATGCTCATCGAATAGTAATCCTGGCGCTGGCCGAGCAGAAGAAGCGGCAGGAAGACCACGCCCATCCAGCAAAGCGGCAAGGCGTCGCCAAATTCGATCTCGCGCAGCCGGATCACCTTGCCCCAGGCAAAAATTAGTCCGGGCAAGATTACGAACGACCACGGAAACCACCACGCGAGATGCAGTCCCAGGAATTGCAATCGCGGCACGCCGTCGTCGCCGCCGATTGTGCCGGAACTGGAGCGGATGTGATTGAGCCACTCGATCCTGATAAGTTGATTGAAGAATCCGTTAAAGCGCGACTCCGCCCAGATATACCACGGCGCGACAATCAAAACGAAAGCCGCGATGTAACTCCAGTGAAACAACATTCGAAATCGCATTCGAGCCTCGCGAAAGAATACGGCAAGCAACAAGATCGCCGCCGCCGGATAAATTAGGCCGTGCGCACCTTTGGTCAGGCAGGCCAGCGCGCAACAAATCCAGAAACCAAGAAACCACGCGCGACGACGACGACGATGTTGGTAACCGCATAGCGCGCAAAAAAATGCGCCGGCGATAAACGTACTGAACACCGGCTCGGGCATGATGATTCGCGCCAGCAAGAATGTTCCACACGAACAAAGATAAATCAGTCCGGCAAGAAAGCCGTGCCAGTAATCCGTCAATCGTTCGCCGATGAGAAACGTCAGCGCGACCGTGGCCATCACGGCGAGAGCGATGGGAAAACGCGCGGCCGCTGCGTTGACGCCGAACGCCTTGAAGGACGCGATGATCAGCCAGTAAAGCATTGGCGGCTTGCGCAAACGCGGCACCCCGTCGTTCGTCGGCAGCAGCCAATGATGCGACTGAAGCATTTCGCGCGCGGCTCCGGCGTACTGGCCTTCCGTTTGTCCGTAGAGATCGCCCCAGCCGATGGTGGCGAGGTGCAATAGTCCGGCCAGCGCAATCAGGAAAACAAAAAGCGCGTGGCGCAGCGGCGGCGGCGGCAGCACCGTCGGATCGAGCAAGGTTTCTTCGATGCTAAATGTTCGAGCGCCGGCAACCATTTTCGATTATGCCGAAGCACTTGCTTCGGGTTGCCGGTATTTCTCCCATTCGTCCGGCAGACGAAGCAGCTTTGCATCCGGCATTTGCACCAACGCCAGCATTTGACGGCATTCGGCGATCAAAGCCTCGTCCTGCGGCCGCACGATTCGAAAAGCGCACCAAAATCGCACGCGCTCGAGTTGGTCCAGCCATCCTTCGATCACCAAGCGATCGCCAAGTTTGGCTCCTTTGCGATAATCAATCTCCGTTCGCACGACCACCGGATACTTTTGGGTGTCAACCATTTGCGCGAGGCCGAGACCGAGTTCTTCGGCGAGCAACGTGCGCGCGATTTCGACGAAGCGCAGATACGCGATGTTGTGCACGACCCCGCCGCAATCGGTATCGAAAAACATTACTCGCACTTCGGTACGAATGCGCGGCGCATTAGCGGTGAGCATGCGGTGCAATCATTCCGTATGCCTCGCTGAAATCAACGGCAATCGTCGCGCGACGATTAGGCCGGTGCACGAGAGGACGATGTCGGTCTTGCCAGCATCGACAACACAGCATCGACAGCTTCCTGAACCGTCACCGCTTTCATGCAGCGAAAATCGATCGGGCATTGCCGCAAAAAACAAGGACTGCATTCGACTTGATGCCGCAAAATGACGTGACCGTCGCCGAGCGGCCCCGTCATCCGCGGCTCGGTTGAACCAAAAATTGCCACGACCGGTACGCCGAGCAACGAAGCGAGATGCATCGTCCCGGTGTCGTTGGTCAGCAGCAAGCGGCATTCGCGCAGTTCGTCAATGAGCTGCTGGATTGTGGTCTGACCGATACGGTTCACGCAATGGTCGCCCAGAGTTGTGCAAATTTTCTCGCCAATCGCGGCGTCTTTCTTTGTCCCGAAAAGAATCCATTTAACGTCGCGCTGCATAGCGATCGACGTTGCGGCCTCGGCAAAGCGTTCCGGCAACCATCGTTTCGCTGGCCCATATTCGGCGCCCGGGCAAAGGCCTACCAGAAGTTGAGAGTTGAGAGTTGAGAATTGGGCGTTGGGCGTTGGGCGTTGGGCGTTGGGCATTTTCTTAGAGGCAATGAATTCCCCCGAAATTTCCGCGCCCAGGTTTTTAGCGATTCGCAGATAATGAAATGCCTGATGTTCGGGCGGGCCGACTCGTTCATTCTCCGGCACAATTTGATTCAGCAGCCATTTGCGAGAATGACCGCGATAGCCAACTCGTCGTGGGATGCAGCTCAGCCAAACCTCTAATGCGGAACGCAGCGAATTTGGAAACACAACAGCAACATCAAAAAGCGGTTGCCGTCGAATCGCGCGGACCGCGGCAAAGAGCCCGCGATTCGGCAGCGGAATAATCTCATCAACTTCCGGAACGAGTTTCCAAATCGCCGCGATCTTCTTCGGCGCGGCGATTGTGATATGCGCGTCCGGCCGGCCAGTCTTGATCGCCCGTATCGCCGGAACGCTGATGACTGAATCGCCGAGCCAGTTGCTCGCGCGAATCAGGATGCGGAATGGTTGTAAATCTTTCGCTGGAATTGTTGCTGGCAAATACACGCCGCGTTTGTAACGCGCGAGCAGAAAATTCGGGCACGGAGTTTTCCAGCGATTGTGCAGCCAGAACCAATCTTCGGGAGCGCGGCGGACTTGCTGCGCGATAATTTCATTCGTTTTGAATGTAAGGGATTCGACCGATTCGTTTTTCGTGTCCAACGCCGGTTCGACCACCAGTCGCCAGCGCGCGACGCCATCAGTGTACAGAGCAGCCGCGACGATTACCGCGTTCGTTCGTTTGGCGAGCAATGCAGGAAGCGGAGATGTCGATGCCAGCCGTCCAAAAAATGGCGCCCACAAACCGTGATCGCCCGCGTGCTGGTCGCTGAGGATGCCGATCAATCCACCGGCGCGCAGCAGTTCAATCGGTTTCTGAAACCCCTCTTTGCGGTCGAATAGTTGGGCGCCGGTATGCGCCCGCAAACGATGCACGTACTGGTCGATGAAGCGGTTCTCAAGTTTTTGATAGACCGTGCTGATTCGAAAATCGGCAAGCAATCGGGGAACGATTTGCGCAACAAGTTCCCAGTTGCCCAAATGGCTCAAGACAAGGACGACCGGGCGTCCGGCTCGGAGATGTCGATCTAAGACTTCGAAATTTTCGATAACAATTCGTTTCTTCAATGTCTCGAACGGTGCGGCGCTGAGCTTGATGCTGCTCAATAAGTTTGTGCTCAGGCGCTGGAAGTTGCGCCGCGCCAAGCAGCCCAATTCGCGTGAAGATTTCTCGGCGCCGAACGCAATCCGAAGATTGTGTCGCGCCAAGCGCCGATATTTTCCCAGAATTAGCCAGCTGAAAAATCCAGTGATGTTTCCAATAACAAAAAGCAAGCGCAACGGCAACGCCGCGACCACCGCGGCCAATGCGCGATAAAAAAGATAAGAAAGAAAATCGAGCATTAGGATCGGCAAGGGCGCTCGCGACGCGCGGCAACATCGTAAATTTGCCTGCGCTAGGCTTCAATTAATATAATGTGCCGGTGTTGCAAACGGCTCCACATCCCTTCGGGGAAGACGCATCAGCTCTCGAATCGACGGTCGCGCGTCTTCGCGCGGACGTGCGTGAGCTTCAACGCAGCTTGCACGCGCGTAGCGCCGAACTGGCCGGCGCCGATGCGCATATTACGCGGCTCGAGGAGAAGATTCTCAAACTCAAAGAAGCGCAGCGTGAACTGAAGCGTCTCAAGCGTGAGCAGCACGCGCTCCGCAAATCTCCGGAGCGCAGAATTGGACAACTCTTACTTGCCCCATTTCGATTGCTCCAGCACGCGACTTCGCTTTTTCGGACGCCGCCGAAACGCGGCACAACTGAGTACCAAGCATGGTTGGATCGACATCGTCCGTCGCCGCAAGATCTGGAAACGATGCGGAGCGAATCTCGCGCATTTTCTTTTCAACCGTTGATCAGCGTCATCACGCCGGTATTCAACACTCCAGTGGAATGGCTCGAGCAAACCGTCGATTCTGTCCTCGCCCAAACGTACGAAAATTGGGAGTTGCTCTTGATCGACGACGCCTCCCGCGATGGCGCCACACTGAATTTCTTGTCCCAGATCCAACAACGCGATTCGCGGATTCGTCTAATTCAACGCGAGAAAAACGGCGGGATTTCCGCCGCCTCCAACGATGGTCTCATTCAGGCGCGCGGCGAGTGGATCGGTCTGCTCGATCACGACGATCTGCTCGAGCCCGATGCGCTCTTTCAGACGGCGAAACTTTTGCAATCGAATCCGGATATCGATCTGGTCTATTCCGACGAAGACAAGTTGACTGAAGACGGTTTTGCCTCGCCGGCGCTCAAGCCGGATTGGTCGCCGGATTTTTTCCTTTCTTATAACTACGTTTGCCACTTCGCCACCTTCCGACGCGCGCTCGCGCAAGAAGTGGGCGGCTTCCGTTCCGAGTTCGACGGCTCGCAGGATTACGATCTTTTTCTCCGCATGATCGAGAAGACAGATCGCATCCGTCACGTGCCGCGGATTCTTTATCACTGGCGAAAAACGGACAGTTCGGTGGCCGACAATATTCGTCGCAAGCCGGGCGCGCTCGAGGCCGGCCGCGAGGCAATCAAGAGTCATTTCGAGCGCGTTGGACAGCGAGCGGACGTAACGGTTGATTGGCGTACGCACGCTTACGTGGTGCGGCGCGATCTTAAAGTCGCGCAGAAAATTTCGATTATCACGACAGCGCGCGATTCGATTGAGGCGCTCAAGAAGAATATCGCGTATCCAAATTTCGAAATTGTGACTGTCGATCTTGCTGTGAATTACAATCTTGCTGTTCAGCAAGCAGACAGTCCGTGGATTTTATTTCTGGGCGACCGCATCGAGCCGATTGACACCGAGTGGTTGAGCCTAATGGCGGAACACGTGCAGCGGCCTGAAGTCGGCGCGGTTGGCGCGCGACTGATCTCGTCGAATAACACAATCGATCATGCCGGCGTTGTCGTTGGCGTGGACGGGATTGCTCAACCAGCCTTTCGCGGTTTTCCGGCCGAAGACCCGGGCGTTTGCCGGCAATTGCAGATTACCCGCAATTGCAGTGCGGTTTCTGGCGCGTGTCTGTTAACCCGGCGCGAAGTCTTTCAAGAAGTGGGCGGGTTCGATGAACAGCTGCCGGGCGCGTTGGCTAACGTCGATCTTTGTCTCAAGATGCGGCGCGCCGGTTATCTGATCGTTTACACTCCGTTCGCGAAGCTTTATCACCACGCGTCCGGTGCCGAGCACAAGATCGACAGTCACTCCACCAACATCATACGGGAGCGCTGGGCCGGCATTCTCGATAGAGACCCATATTATAACCCAAATCTTTCTCGCGAACGCGCCGATTTTTCGTTAGGCAATTGAACTGCTGTTAAGATCGACATGAGCAAGACGAATTTATGGGCCGGGCTGAATGATGCCGCGCAAGCGGAGCTCACTTCTCGCGATTACAAAGCAAGGTCGTTCACCCAACGCGTTGCCGAAATCGGAGTCGAGGCCGGGGAGCTAGCCGCCATCGATTCGCGCAAACCGGACGCAAAAAAGATTTGGATTCCCGGTGTGGAGATATTTTCCAGGCAGGTTCATCCCCAGCGGCATCGCGGGATCTTCGGCGAATTCGCCCGGCGAGATGAGGGAATTCTGGCCAGGATTGGGTTCTGGCCGAAACAGTGGGCCACGGCTCGCATGTTCGCGGGCAGCGCGAAAGGTTTTCACATTCATCCGCCGAGCATTCCTTCCGGCACGACCGCGCAGAAATGGCTACATCGGTTATTCATTACCGAATCTGGAAAATATTCGCTGCGGCGTTACGACGACGAGCAGTGGGACGTGATGTTCTTTGTCCAGGGCAGAGCGGAGATGATCTTGCGCGACGTCCGCGCGGGATTGCCTTTGCGCACAATGCGTTTTTTTGTCGATGGCGATAATCATCGCGGCCAGAACAATGTCGGCGTCGTGGTGCCGCCAGGAGTTGCCCATGCGATCCGGGTGGAAGGCTCAGAGGATGTGATCATGGTTTACGGGACAAGCGTAATTTTCCATCCGGAATTCGAAGGCCGCATCGCCAGCGAGATCGAAACAGCGCCGCTGCCCGAATCGTGGCAAAAATTCCTGGATCAATCGGGAAAGCAGGAAAAAAAGAAATAGAACAGGTTCCTTCTGCATCTTCATCCGCGTAATCCGCGGTTGATCGCCTCAATGAAGCGTCGTTTCGATCCTGCTGAGCCGGAACTAATGGACCGGCCACAGTCGGTTTCCGCCGAGCTGGAGCGCGACCTGGAAAATCTGCGGCAGCTCAATCGCTACTTCGGCAGCTATGCGGTTGTTCTGCGGTTCATTCGTCGCTGGATTGAACCGGGAGATCAATTGCGCATTGTTGATCTTGCCACTGGGTCGGGCGACATCCCGCGGTTAATTATCGATCACGCACGCAAAATTGGCGCGAAAGTTGAGATTCACGCGCTGGATCAACAAGCAGCCACGCTCGAAATCGCGAGAAAGCTCAGCGTTGATTACCCGGAAATTTCGTTTGTCGGAGCCAATATCCTCGAATGGAATCCAGTCGACCGCTACGACATCGTTCTCAATTCACTCGCGCTTCATCATTTCACCGAAGAAGACGCCGTGCGGCTGCTCCGACATTGCCACGAACTTTCCCGGAAGTTCGTGCTCATTTCCGATCTGCGTCGCGGGTTTTTAGCAACCGTAGGCGTTTATCTTTTGACCGCGGTCATTTTTCGCGAACCGATGACGCGCATTGATGGGCGCCTTTCGGCCGCGCGCGCATTTTCATTCGCGGAGATACACGACTTGGCAAGACGAGCCGGCTGGAAGGATTTTGGCCATCGCAAGTTCCGCTTCGCGCGACAAGCAATTTGGCTCGATAAGATCGACGACTAACTTGGCAAGTCAATCGATGAAGATTCTGAGCACAGTTGCTAGCGTTCACTCCCGTAAGCACGCTGGTGGAAGATGTATTCTCGTGCCGACGATGGGCGCGTTGCATAGGGGCCATTTAGAGTTGATTCGCATCGCGCGCGAGCACCTTGGAAAAAACGGCGAAGTAGCTGTAAGCATTTTTGTCAATCCGCTCCAGTTCGAGCCGGGGAGCGATTTCGAGAATTATCCGCGACCGGAAAAGGCGGACGAAGATTTTTGCCGGAATGCCGGCGTCGATCTTTTGTTCCGTCCGTCGCCGCCGGAGATGTACTCGGAGGGTCGCTCGGCGTATGTCGAGGAGACTGACCTTTCGGAAACCTTATGCGGCAAATCGCGTCCCGGGCATTTTCGCGGCGTCTGCACGGTGGTAGCGAAGCTGTTCAATATTCTTTCGCCCGCCGTGGCGGTCTTTGGCGAAAAAGATTTTCAACAGCTCGCGATCATTCGACGGATGGTGCGAGACCTTCATTTCAACATCGACATCATCGGTGTGCCGACCGTGCGTGAGGAAGATGGATTGGCTTACAGCTCGCGTAATCAATACTTGAGCACCGTAGAACAGAAACAGGCGACGGTCTTGCGGCGCGCATTACTTGCCGGGGCCGATCGAACCAAGGCGGGCGAAAGATCAGCTAAGACGATTGTCGATCTTGTGCGCGGGATGATCGAGCAAGCGTCGCTCGCACGAATTGATTATGTCGATCTTGTCGATGCGGAAACCTTGCAAACGCGCGATATGGTTGAGCCGAACTCGCTGCTCGCGCTGGCGGTTTTCTTCGGCAAGACTCGCTTGATCGATAACATCCGATTGCCATGAAGGAATACGATTTCGCCGTCATCGGCAGCGGCATCGCCGGGCTGAGCTTCGCGTTGAAGGCCGCGAAACACGGCTCGGTCGCGGTGATTACTAAACGGAAAGGCGCCGACACGAACACGGCCTGGGCTCAGGGCGGGATTGCATGCGTGACGAGCGACGAAGATACCTTTGCGCTGCATGTGCGCGATACGCTCGAAGCGGGCGCCGGCTTGTGCGACGAGGCGGCGGTTCGGACGATCATCACCGAGGGACCACAGCGGATCAGGGAACTAGTCGATCTTGGTTTACACTTCGATGAGCGGGACGTTTCCGGTCACCGCGAATTTGATCTTGGCCGCGAAGGCGGCCACTCCAAGCGGCGAGTGTTGCACGTGCAGGATGTGACCGGAAAGGAAATCGAAGAGACGTTGCTTCGTCAGCTTGCCCGACAGTCACACGTCGATCTTCTGGAAAATCATATGGCCGTTGATTTGATCACGGCGGGCAAGCTTGGGTTCGCCGCGGAAGATCGTTGCCTGGGCGCTTACGTTCTCGATGAAAAAAGCAGTAAAGTGGAAACGATTCGTTCCGATCGGATCGTGCTCGCAACGGGAGGCTGCGGAAAGGTGTATTTGTACACGACGAATCCGGACATCGCGACCGGCGATGGTGTGGCGATGGCGTGGCGCGCGGGCGCCCTGATCGCGAACATGGAGTTCATCCAATTCCATCCGACATGTCTGTTTCATCCGAAGGCGAAATCGTTCCTCATCTCGGAGGCGGTGCGCGGTGAAGGCGGAATCTTGCGAAACAATCGCGGCGAAGATTTCATGAAGCGCTACGATCCGCGAGGATCGCTCGCGCCGCGGGATATCGTTGCGCGCGCGATCGATGAAGAAATCAAGCGCTCGGGAGCCCAGTGCGTTTTTCTCGATATCACGCAACAGTCGCCGGAATTCATTAAGGACCGTTTTCCGCACATCTACGAAACATGTCTCCGGCTCGGAATCGACATGTCGAAGCAGCCGATTCCAGTGGTGCCGGCCGCGCACTATCAGTGCGGCGGAATCAAGACGGGTGTAAATGGCACGACCAGTTTGCTCGGCCTCTATGCGATCGGCGAAGTCGCATGCACAGGATTGCACGGCGCGAATCGACTGGCGAGCAACTCGTTGCTCGAAGGGCTGGTCGTGGCGCATCGTGCTTGTGAAGCGATGACTCGCGACATCGCGATGTTGCGCAAGGCGCGAAAGGTTTCGTTGCCGGAATGGGAATCGGGCGACGTGCAGGATGTCGATGAACTGGTGGTGATTTACCACAACTGGGACGAGATCCGGCGGTTGATGTGGGACTATGTCGGGATCGTGCGCACGGATAAACGGCTGCAGCGGGCGAGCGCGCGATTGCGAAATCTGCAGCGCGAGATCCACGACTTTTACTGGAACTTCAAGGTATCGGTGGACTTACTGGAACTGCGTAATCTCGCGACGGTGGCGGCGTTGATTGTCGATTCGGCATTGAGCCGAAAAGAGAGCCGCGGGCTCCATTTCACCCTGGATTACCCGGAGACGAACGATGGGCAATTCAAGCACGACACGCTCTTGGGCCGGGGCTAAAGCTGGAATGGATAGTGCTTTATAACCCGTAACCGCCAGTGACACTGGTTTTTCCATAGGGGAAAGGCCTTGCCTAGGGAGGGAATATCGGATAAAAGGACAATCCGGCATTCGCCAAATGAGAAGAATACTTAGTCTCTTGATTCTTGTGAGCTCTGCTAGTGCGCTCTCTGCAGAGGACCAGTCGAATAGCCCCTATTCCACTTCCGCGGATTTTGCGAAGTACGCGATGAAGCTCCGCGCGGAAGCGCTGGCCAAAGTGGAGCCGCAGGTTTTCGTGCCGACCACTTCAAAGCCGGCGACACGAAGGTTCGCGTGGAAAGCAAATATCGTGACGACCATATTCTGGATCGGAGAACAAGCCGGCGGCAACAATCCCGTTCCGAATTTCAAGAGTTCATGGGACGCGAACTGGACAAATGCCTACGGCGGCTTCGATACGCCCGACACGTCGGCGCGACGCAATTACATACCCGTCGCTTTCATTCCGCACCAGAATCCATTTTATTGCGCCCTGCCTTACAATGACGTGACGCACGGCCAATTCAAACCCGAAGCGCCGTTGGTTATCCCGTGGTTTAAACAGGAATATGCAAAGAGGGGGTCGCAGCCAGGCTCTTCCGTATGTAAGGACCGCTGGATTGCGGTTCGCAAAGGCAATCGCACTTGTTACGCGCAATGGGAGGATTGCGGGCCGTTTCGCACTGACCATTTTCAATATGTTTTTGGAAACGAAAAACCGAAACCGAATCTCAATCGCGGGGCCGGTCTGGACGTTTCTCCCGCGGTTCGCGATTATCTCGGCCTGGGGCCGACTGATTTTACCGACTGGCAATTCGTCGAAGTTGGCGATGTACCGCCCGGACCCTGGCGCAGTTATGGCGACAACAACCATTTCGTAATCGCTCGGCGTCAAACCGAGCAGCGCGTTGTCCAGCAAGCGCCGGGAACCGCGAAGAAATAAATAAGCTTGCGGTTTATCCGAGCCGCGCCGCCAGTTTGTCGAATGTCTGCTGCAGCGCTTCCGTGCGGCGAACCAGCGGTTCGCAAGCCTGCCGCTGCGTGACACAGAATGCGGCCAATGGCTGAAATGCCACGGAAACCTCCGTGTAAAACAATTCGATCGCGTGTGAGAGTTGCTGCTCCATTGCGTGGAGCAGCTCTGAGCATTTCGAAGTCATTTGCTCGTGGTAACTGTTCAGGATTTTTTTTCGTTGCCTGAGCGCCACGATCGTTCCAATCACTGCGGCCGACGCCGCCAGAACCCCCGTTACATCGGCCACCGCAGCGCTGCTGAGCGCGGCGATCAGTGCCGCTATCCCGCCGACTGCCGCAACACCGGCCGGCAGGCGCAAACGCGCGGAAGTTTCACGAAAAAGCTTCGCGAGCTGTTCTTCGACGGTTCTTCCCGAGGCGCGCTCGGCCAGAGCGAGTTGAATGGATTGCAGGAGTTCGCGGCGCTGGCGCGCGAAATCAGGCATGGTTTTCGGCACCTGCGCGCGCAATTCGCTGGCGAGATGAGTGTCGATCATGTCGCGCAGTTGCGGCCACAGCCCACGCAAGTCCGCTTCGAGCAAGTGCACTGCGTGCTCCAGCTGCGGTTCAACCGAACGGCGCAGCTTTGATTCGATTTCGATCTGAAAGTCGCGCTGCCACTGGGCGCGGCTCCAGATAATTCGCCACGTCCGCCAAAACGAAAGTTTTTCCTCAAGCAATTTCGTTCCTTCGGCCGCGGAGTCGCGGCAGGCCTGATCTACACCGCGAAGAAGTCCCGCCACCTGCCGCAAAGTTTGTTCTTTTCGCGCGTAAAGAAAAAGATCGACCCGGGTCAGGCGTGCTTCGTCGCGCAGAATGGCGTCGAAAGATTCGCGGATTTCGCCGGCGATTTCGCCGAGCATGACGCGCCCGGTCTGGGTAGTCGAACGCAGTTTAAGCATGCGCGCGCTCGACTCGGCCACGATCAAATTAATTTGCTCGTCGAGCGGCCCAAATTCGCTCTCATTCCAAAGGCGCTCTTTATCGAGGGCGGTCGTGCGCGCGAGCAGCGCCTTACGAGCGGAGACCGCGAAAATCGGCGGGACAAACCCTAACTTCTGCATCGCGGTGTCTTGCAAATGCCGGCGAATAACATCGATCTCGGTCGGCTCCCGCAGATCGGCCTGTTGCAAGACGAAAACGACATTCTTAAGCCATTTCTTTTGCACCAGTTTCAAGAAATCCCAGGCCGACTGTGTCCACGGATTTGCGACCGAGAAAACGAACAACACGAGATCGGCGCGCGGGACGAAATTCTCCGTAATAGTTTGATGTTCCGTCACCATCGTGTTCGTGCCTGGAGTATCGACAACGTTAAAATCACGCAGGAACGGTATCGGCAAGTAGCGTTCGGTTAGTTGAGGCGAAATTTCAACGGACTTATCCTCTGGGCCGTGGCGAAAAATATAAACACGGTCGGTCGCCGGGAGGACGTCCGCCCTGGCAAATTCATGGCCGAAGAGCGCGTTGAGCAATGAAGATTTTCCGGCTTTGACCTCGCCGACGACTACAAAAAGCAAGGGCTCGCGAATGTCGGCTAGCAATCCATGAATTGTATCCAGCATGGAGGAGGGCCGTCTCATCTCCGTTCCGAGCTTGAGCAATTCGGCGAGTGCAGTTTCGAGCTCGCTTCGAAGCTGCAGGTATTGATCGGCGATCATGCCGGGATGATTAATTAACCGCTCGGCGACGCCGTGATCGTCGATGTTGGCGCCGGAGAACCGATTGCCGATGGCGTCGCTGCGCGCTCTTTCGGTGCAGCTTTGGGAGCTTCCGGCCGCGCCATTCGGATCAACTCGGAGACGGTCACGAATTTGAAACCTTTGGCTTCGAGTTGATCGAGCGTCGATGGCATCGCTTCAATCGTTCCCGGATGAATGTCATGCGACAAGACAATCGAACCGGACCTGGTTTCTTTCACAATGCGATTGCAAACGACTGTTGGACCAGGCCGCTTCCAGTCCAGGGGATCGACATCCCATAAAATGATCCGGTACCCGAACTCGTCGTGGATCCATTTTTTCTGGCGCGCGGTGAGGGATCCGTAGGGTGGCCGCATCAGCGTTGGCCGTGTTCCATCTGCGTTTTTGATCGCGTCGTCCGTTTTTTGCAACTGCTGGCGCACCCCTTCGTCCGACATCTTGGCGAGATACGGGTGCGACCAGGAATGATTTCCGATTTCGTGTCCCTCGCGCGCGGCGCGCTGCACGAGCTCGGGGTGTTGCACAACATTTTCCCCGATCACAAAAAAGGTGACCTTGATGTGGCGAGCGGCCAGCAAGTCGAGCAATTTGGCGGTAAGCTTCGCGCTTGGGCCATCGTCAAAGGTCATGGCAATGTACGGCCCGTCGACATTTACGGAGCTAAAGCTTATGCGCGGTTCGGCGGGCGCAGCGGATTTGGCTTTTTCCGGCGGCGGCGATAAAGCCGTATCCTGAGCGCGGAGCAAGGATGTGGCAAAAAGCGTGAATGCGGAAAAGAGCCAAAGACGGGAAACCAACATGAGCAGAGAAAAGGGCTGAGCCGAACTCGCTGTATCTAGCAGAGCCGGACATTAACGCAAGACGGGCAGAGGCCGTTTTTGCGCGTCAATCTTGCGTCGGCCCGCGAGATTTTGCCGGATAATCGCCAAGCTTTGGCAGTCATCTTGCTTCCTAGAAGCGGCGATCTGTTCTGCGGCCGGCCCCCCTCAGAGGATCGCATTTCGTCCGCATGAACATATTGCTTGTCGAGGACCACCTAGAAAGCCGCAAGAGCTTGCAGCGCTTGATTGAGCGGCGTGGACATGAAGTGACCGCGGTAGGCAGTGCGGAAGAGGCCAAGCAAGCGCTCGTGGGCCAGGATTTCCCTTTTCTCATTCTCGATTGGATGTTGCCTGGAGAGAGCGGGATCCAGCTTTGCCGGGAACTTCGCGCCCGGCCCCACGGTGATGAGATGTTTATTCTGATCGTGACTGCGCGCGTGGAAGCCGAGGACTTGGAATTGGCGCTGAGAGCTGGCGCTAACGATTACCTGACAAAACCCCTGGATCTAGCCCTTCTAAATGTCCGCCTTTCCGTGGCAGAGCAGCAGATTCGCGAGTTGATGGAGCGTAACCACGCACGGGCCGCACTCCAGGAATCGGCGCGGACATTGACCAGCATTCTCGAAAACACAACCGACGGATTTTTCGCGGTCGATTGCGAATGGAGATTCACGTATCTCAATTCCGAGGCGGAAAGATTACTCTCGCGAAAGCGTGACGATCTAATCGGCAAAGAGTTGTGGAAGGAGTTTCCCGAACTGAATAGCTCTCCATTCGAGCTCAATTACCGGCGAGTGTTGGAGGAACAGATTCCAGCGGAATTCGAAGCTTGCGATGGAGCGGGCAAAATTTGGTTCGAAGTGCACGCTTATCCGAGCGGCGGCGGCGTCTCGGTGTTCTTCCGCGACACCACTGAACGCAAGCGCAATGAGGAAGAGCGATTGACTACGAGCAAGCTGGAGTCGCTCGGCACCCTGGCTGGCGGAATTGCGCACGACCTGAACAACATTCTCACGGTCATCTCGGGAAACATCGGTCTGGCCCAAATTGAAGCGCCCAATGACGCGGGGAGCTTGCTGTCGTTCCTTTCCAAAGCGGGTCAGGCTGCGCAACACGCCGCGCATCTTTCCAGTCAATTACTTACCTTTTCGAAAGGTGGAGCGCCGCTTAAGCGCGTCGCGTCCATCTCGGAGTTGCTCGCGCAAGCGGCTGAATTTTCACTCTACGGTTCCAATCTCCGCGCTGACATCGATATTCCCGTCGATCTCTGGAAAGCCGAAGTTGACTCCGGACAAATCGAACAGGTGATCAACGCGCTGATGATCAACGCGCGCGAGGCAATGCCCCATGGCGGCACCGTTCGTATTTCGGCCCGCAACGTGGAGCTCGAAGGAAAGCCTGGCGTACTTGTTCCCCCAGGACGTTATGTCAAGATCAGGATTGCCGATCGCGGCGAGGGAATCGCGGAAGACCTGGCGACAAAAATCTTCGATCCCTACTTTACGACCAAGCCAACCGGGAGCGGCCTCGGCTTGTCCATTGGCTACTCCATCGTGAAAAAACACGGCGGGATGCTGCATTTGGAGAATTCCTCGCCGGAAGGATCGACATTCGCCTTCTATCTTCCCGCCACCGACCGCGACCTGACGGTGCCGCTGCCGCAAGTCAGCGAACGCGTATTCAATTTCAATCACCAGAAGGTTCTCGTCATGGACGACGAAGCGGCCATTCGCGATCTCACGTCCCAACTGCTGGGAACGCTCGGTTACGAAGTGACAGCGGTTCCCGACGGGATGGAAGCCGTGAAAGTTTACGAGCGCGCGTTGCGCCGTGGCGAAAATTTTCAGGCTGTCATTCTCGATGCGACCATTCGTGGAGGAATGGGCGGTCTGGCGACAATGGAGCGGTTGCGCAGCGTCGATCCAAACGTAAACGCCATCATTTGCAGCGGCTACTCCGACGAAGCAGCGCTATCGCAATTTCTAGCCTACGGATTTCGCAGCGCGCTCCCGAAGCCGTTCACGCGGCGCGAGCTGGCGGATGCGCTCCAGCGCGCCTTCGAAACGAACAAGCTAGTTTAGATCGGCCGAACGAAGCCAGCGCACTGACCTGGCTTAGCCTTTGCGCAACTTTTCCAATTCCGCGATGAACGTGGTGGGTCCGCCGGGCATGTAGCCGAGTAATCCCACTTTCTTCCCGTCGCCGTCCAATACCACGATCGTAGGAAAACCCTCGATCTGGTACTGTTGCGCTAGTCCGTCGTTCTGTTTCTTTATGTCAGAGCCCTGGGATTTCCCGCGCGGGAAGTCGACTTCCATCAACACCAGGTTCTTGTTCGCGTAGTCCTTGAATTCAGGCTTGGAGAAAACCTCTTTGTTTAATTTTATGCACCAGCCGCACCAGTCGGACCCGGTAAAATCGAGAAGCAAAAGTTTGTTGTTCGCCTTGGCCTCTTGTTGAGCCATTTTGTAATCGGTCAACCAGTTTGATTCCGCACGCGCGTTTGGCGCGGCAGTCGAAGCAAAAACAATGGCAACGGCGGCAGCGCTCAGTCGAAAAAATTTCACGCCGGCAATTTCAGGCAGACGGCTCCATTGCGCAAGAAGAGATGCCGGCGCATCCGCAATTGTACACAAGTAGCCCGGCGCCAGCAGCGCCGGGCTAAAATCGAAATCCGCGATCTAGGTAATGTGACCCGAGACGAGCTTGGTCATCTCGAACATGCTCACTTGGCTCTTGCCGTTAAATACCGGCCGGAGCGCGTCGTCGGCGTTGATCTGCGTTCTCACTTTTTTATCCTGAAGACCGTTCTTCTTGATGTAGTCCCAGAGCTTTTTGGTGAGCTCGGAACGTGGAATCGGTTTCGAACCAACAACGGCAGCTAGTTTATCGTCGGGTTGCACCGGTCGCATGAAGGCGGGATTCGGCTTGCGTTTGGAAGGTGTCTTTTTGGTTTTCGGCATAGAGGCTGATTAAGGCTTCGCTCGTGGGAGGGCAACACTAATTTTGACGAAATGAAAAAATAATATTGCTACTTCTTTCGCCGGATAACGACCGCGGTCATGTCGTCCGGCAGCAAACCGTTCTTTTCCGAAGGCGCGGCCGTCTTCAACATCTGCGTCAAGAGCGCGTCCGCGCTGGGCGCGGACGGGTCGAGCGTCTCGGCGAACTGCGCCGGCGTGAGGCGCTGCTTATCGCCGTTGGTTCCACCATACAAACCATCGGTGTAAAGGATGAACGCGTCACCCGGCCCAAGATTGACAACCGATCTGACAAACTGCGAGCGTTCTGCCAACCCTAACGGCGGCGCGCAGGAACTTATCAGTTCCCTGCTGCCGCCGTGCCGCAGAACGAGCAATGGAGGATGCCCCGCGCCGACGACACTGGCGCGGCCAGTTTTCGGATCGAGCGCTACGCACATTGCCGTCATGAATGAACGCGCTCCGAAAATGCTGCGGAAATCGTTGTTTACCGCCTGCATGATCGCGACCGGCGCGTTGTGCTCGACGCTGCCATGATGGAAGAGCAGCTTGGCCAACGCGGTAAGGAGCGCGGCCGACGCTCCGTGTCCGGTGGCGTCGGCAATCCAAAAAAGGGTTCGTTCGTCAGTCATGCGCAACCAGCCATAAATGTCGCCGCCCACCTGGATGACAGGACGATAATAAGTGGCCACCTGCCATCCCGGCAGACGGGGAGGTTTTTGCGGAATTAACGATTGTTGCGTAAGGCGCGCCGCGGCCAAATCCCGTTCGAGATTCTGCCGCCATGCTTCCAATTCGTCGTTTTGTTGCTGTAGTTGCTCGCGCATGAAACGCAATCGCAGTTGTGTCTCAATGCGAGCGTGCAGCACGGCGATGTTGATTGGTTTGGTTACGAAATCGTCCGCGCCGGCTTTCAAGCAAAGCACTTCGCTCTCTTCCCCGCCGTGCCCGGTCAGCATGATCGCGGGCATCTGCGCCACCGCCGGATCGTTATTTGCGCGTAATCGCTTGAGCACCTCCGCGCCATCGAGGCCCGGCATATCGAAATCGAGAAGAAGCAGCGAAGGCTGTTCGGATCGGACCAGATTTAGCCCCTCCAGACCATTGTCTGCCTCGCAGCAATCGTATCCCGCGGCCGAAAGTGTTCGCGCTAGAATCTTGCGACTTGTCGCATCGTCATCCACCACCAGGATTTTCCCGCCCGGCTTTTTCTGCATTTCTTTTAGAATCGAACCAAGGACCGCAGGATATTGTATGGCGGGTTAGGAAAGCCGTCGCCTATTTTGCGCGATTCTGTTATGGCACGCGAATGATGGAACCCATTCTGAGCACGACGGCTTTTGCTTTCGATGGTTATCGCGTTACGCAACATCTTGGCTTGGTTCGTGGGATTATTGTGCGTTCGCGGAGCATTATTGGAAATATTGGGGCAGCGCTGCAAACCCTCGTTGGCGGGAACATCACCATCTACACCGATCTTTGCGAACGTGCCCGCCAGGATGCCTATGAATCGCTTTGCCAGCACGCCATTGATCTTGGGGCCAATGCCGTGATCGGATTACGCTATGATGCCACTGAGATCGCGCAGGGCGTGGCCGAGGTCCTTTGTTATGGCACGGCCGTGGTGGTGGAAAAAATTGCGGTCTAGCCGTTGTCGATCTTGCCCCGCAAAGCGATTTAGCGATTGGCATTGAATGAGAACCGCGGTAATTTCGTCGCACTTTCGACTTATGAAATTCTTGCTGTCGCTCACGCTGCTCGCTGGGTTCTTTTTCGCGTCTTGTTCTGATATGGATGAGCCGCCACAACGCGTTCGCCATCGCGTGGCTAAATATCCGGAGCAGGGACAGGCCCAGGCTGGTCCGACGCAACAGCCGTTCAACCCCAATGCGCCTGCTTCACCCGAAGGCACACCACCGCCGCAGCTGGACACGACTGCGGCGCCTAGTGCATCTCCCGCTCACGTCGCGAAAGGAGATCTTCCATACGGGATTCCGCTTCCAGGGAAGCCCGGTTATGTTACGAGCCCTTACGTGCCTGGTTCGATTATTGATGTCCGTGGGATGGCGCCCGGCACCGAAGTCAAGGATCCGTACACAGACTTTAAGAAAATCTTTCGCGTTCCGTAAACCGGCGAAATGTAATCGCCGCGACATTTGCGCGTGCTGGACAAGCGCCGCTTATGTTAGATGCTGAGCTTTGGCTCAGCTGCACGCGTGCTTAGTTCGACAAACGAAATCAAATTGAGGCCATGGAATTCCGCGTAAAGCGAGCGCCGCGTGTTGAGGCGGAGATCACTGTTCCGGGCGACAAAAGCATTTCGCATCGCGCCGCCATTATCGCGGCTTTGTCCAACGGCACCTGCACGCTGCACGGTTTTCTTTCCAGCGAAGATTGCATGCATACGGTCAATGCGTTGCGCGCGCTCGGCATTCAAATCGAACAACCTGAGCCGGACGTGCTCGTCGTTCACGGAAAAAGGCGCGTGCTCACACCGCCCAAGGGAGAAATCGATTGCGGAAATTCCGGCACCAGCATGCGGTTGCTGGCGGGATTGCTTGCGGGTCAGACATTTGAAAGTCGGCTCGTCGGCGACGCCTCGTTGTCTCGCCGGCCGATGGATCGTGTGATCGCTCCGCTACGGCAGATGGGAGCGGACATTGTCGCCGAAGGTCCCGAACACACGCCGCCGTTGCGCATTCGCGGGGGCTCGCTTCGTGGAATTCATTACAATTCCCCGGTCGCAAGCGCACAGGTAAAGAGCGCCGTGCTTTTGGCCGGTTTGTTTGCCAAGGGTAAAACCACCATCGACGAACCTTCCGCCAGTCGAAATCACACTGAGCTCCTGTTTAATTATTTTCTCGTTCGCACCGCAACGGACGGCAACGGCTGCGTCAGCGTCTTCGGCGATCAAGTGCCTGAGTCGCGCGACTTCACCATTCCCGGTGATATTTCATCCGCCGCTTTTTGGCTGGTCGCGGCGGCCGCACAACCAGGAGGCCATTTGTTGGTGCGCGGTATCGGATTGAACGACACGCGTACGGCCCTGCTCGGCGTTCTCGTTCGCATGGGGGCGCAGGTCCGTGAAGCGGTCGAAGATGTCGATCAATTAGAGCATCGCGGCATAGTCGAAATTACCGGAGCGCCGCTCAAAGGCACCGTCATTCAAGGAAAAGAAGTGCCTCAGCTCATCGACGAACTTCCGGCGCTGGCGGTCGCCGGAGCGCTTGCCACCGGCACCACCATCATCCGGCACGCCCAAGAATTGCGGGTCAAGGAAACCGATCGCATCGCTGCGATCGCTCATAATTTGCGCATCATGGGCGCGCAAGTCATCGAGATGAACGACGGACTCGAAATTCATGGGCCGGCCCCGTTGCGGGGCGCGCGCGTCGCGAGTTTTGGCGATCATCGCATCGCCATGGCGTTTGCTGTCGCCGGCCTGTTCGCGGAGGGCGAGACGATCGTGCAAGATGTCGAATGCGTGCGTGAATCTTATCCGGGATTTGAAGCGGCCCTGGAGGAATTCATAAGTCCGAAGCGCTCGCGCGTCAGTACGCCGGTCATTGGATCGATCTCGCCGACGCGTGGCGAATAAGCAGGATCATTCCTCATCCTGCTTGCTTTCCGCGCAATCCGCGCGAAAAAATCCGGCGCAGCTTTCGCGTCTTCATGCAATCACAAGATCGACATCGGGTCGTTGCCATCGACGGCCCCGCCGCCTCGGGCAAGAGCAGCGTCGCGCGCGAACTGGCCCGCCGGCTTGGTTTCGTTTACGTGAATTCCGGCGCGATGTATCGCGCGGTTACTTGGCACGTTCTGCAACACGGCGTGGATCCGGCCAATAATCCCCGCGTCATCCAACTCATAGAATCCGCGCCCATCACTTGCGATCTTCAGAACAATGAGTCGCGAATCTTGATCGACGACGTCGATCCCGCGGATCGCTTGCGCGACGATCGTGTAAACGATGGCGTCGCTCTTGTCAGTCGCATCCCGCGCGTGCGTGAAATTCTCGTCGAGAAATTGCGCAGTTACGTGCGCGATCGTGATCTGGTGATGGAAGGCCGCGACATCGGCTCGGTCGTTTTTCCGGATACGCCGTACAAGTTTTACATCGATGCCTCTCCCGAGGTGCGCCGGCGGCGCCGCGCTCTGCAAGGTGGACGCGACTCGATTGCATCACGCGACCGGGCGGATTCCTCGCGCTCTGCGTCCCCGCTTGTCATTGCCAAGGACGCCGATTTTATCGACACGTCGAACCTTACCATCGCCGAAGTCATCGCTGAGATTATTAGCCGGCTTAAATTGAAAAACCTTCGCGGCCTCGCCTAACCTTCCGTTTCAACGTCTTAACGGTGAACGTCTACTACTGGTTTGGTTACCATGTGTCGCGGCTATTGGCCCGGTTCTTCTTTCGGTTTCGCATTCTTCACCGCGAACGCGTGATTCAAACTGGCCCGGTCATCCTGGCGTCGAATCACCAAAGCTACTTCGATCCTCCCCTGGCTGGCAACGCATCCGATCGCCCGATCTATTTTCTTGCGCGCCGGTCGCTATTAAACGTGCCGGTGCTCGGCTGGCTCTTGCCGAAACTCAACGTCATTCCCGTGGAGCAGGAAGGCGTCGATCGCAGTGCGCTTAAAGGAATAATTAGAGTGTTGAAGCGTGGCGAGTGCGCTCTCATTTTTCCGGAAGGCGCCCGCACGCTCGATGGCAAATTGCAAGCAGCGCAACCGGGACTCGGACTGATTATCGCGCGAACCCTGGCGCCGGTTGTGCCGATGCGAATCTTTGGCGCGCACGAAGCGCTTCCGCGCGGCGGGGGATTTCATTTCCATCCGATAACGATTGTGGTCGGCAAGCCAATTTATTTTTCCGAAGCCGATCTTCAGCCGCGTGATAAAAATCTTTATACACGCCTGAGTCAACGCGTCATGGAGGCGATCGCTGCCTTAAACCTGGAATAAGCGCTGCCATTTGCGCGCGCCAGATCGGCAACGACACTCCTGCGTGAATTCACCGCAATCTCCCCATTTATCGAAGGGCGCATTCGTGCTCACGCTCGTGATCGTAATCGCGCTCGTCCTGTTGTCTCTCTACGCCAACGTGCAACGCTGGCGTAGAGACAAAGTCGAGACCGTCACCTTTACTCCAGCGGCTCCATCGCCGTCCGTTTCTCCGACGGCTTCATCGAGATAATTCGGTCGACGTCTCGTCCTTCACTTCAGCTCCCACGCGCTCGTTCGCCAGTTGTTGTGCATAAGCGAGCGTGTCGATTGCATCGACGTTCTTGTCGCGCCGGATTGCTTTGATCCGCGGAAAACGCAGCGCGAGTCCGCTGGCATGTCGAGTGCTCGGTTGGATCGAATCAAACGCGACTTCGAGCACAATGTCAGGTTTCACTTCGCGATAACGGCCATGATCGCTAGTCGTGTTTTGTTTGAAATGCTCCGTTAATTCCGCGATCTCGCCGTCGGTCAACCCGCTGTAGGCTTTACCAATGGGCAATAGTTCGCCGCTTGTTTCATCGCGTACCGCGAACGTGTAATCACTCAACACTTTGTTGCGCTTGCCATGTCCGAGTTCGGCCGCGACCACGACCACATCGAGAGTCGCGAGCTCTTTCTTGAGCTTAAACCAAAACATTCCGCGGCGGCCCGGAGAGTAAGAGCTTTCCGGGTCTTTGATCATGAGACCTTCGTTCGAGCGTTTGCGCGCTTGTTTGAATATCTCGTCGATTTCTGCGGCGGAAGCTGCCGGATAAACATTCGCGATTTGAAATTGCGGCGGCAATTTTATCTTCCGAAGAAGTTCGCGCCGTTCGCGCAACGGCGCTTTCAACAAGGAGCGGCCGTCGAGCCAAAGCAGATCGAACGCGATGAACGCTACCGGGACATCTGAAGCATTGGCAAACAAATCGGCGCCCCCACTCTTTCGGCCGAGACGTTTCTGCAAATCGAAGAAAGTCAGTTTGCGGCCTTGTTCGAACGCGATGATCTCGCCGTCGAGAATTATGACGCGATCGAACTTGCGTGCTCGCTCGGCCAACTCAGGAAATTGATCGGTGATGCGTTTGAGATCGCGCGAGAAAATGTCCACGCGTTCCGCGTTGCGATGCAATTGCGCACGAATGCCATCGAACTTGTCCTCGACGAAAACTGTAGCCGGCGTCGCTGACGCCGGGCCGCGATCAGCGATCGCGGTTACAACAAATCGTTCCCAAATCGCTTCCGCGGTCGGTTCCGGGCTGGCCAGCATCGATTTGATCGGGCGAAAGATCGACAACTCCGCCAGCTGCAATTCGTTACGCGAAGCGAGCAACGCAGTCGCGCCGATGTCGCCGAGCAGCATATTTGCTTCCTTCACGTCGTCGAGCGGCGCGTCGAACGCTTTCGCGATCGCTTCCTCGACGAGTCCTTCGCGTAATCCGATGCGCAGATCGCCGGTTAAAATTTTGACGACATATTGACCTTCGCGCGCGGACAAGATCGACAATCGCTTTTGCAGCAATTCCGTTTTTGCAATCGGTCCACGCGCTTTTTGCAACGTTTCGAAAAATTCACGCGATTGCAGGATCGTAAACGGCTCGGGGCTTGTTCGGCCTTCGAGCGATTCCAACGCGGTTTTCCCTGCGTCGCCGTAGCTGTGCGCAATCCGGCGAAATTCCGCTTCGCTTAATTTCGCCGCGCTCATGAGGGTTCGGTAAATGATCGAGCCGCCAACCTGGACCGTGCGCAGATCGGTTTGCGAAAATGGTTTTCCGGTGAAATAAATCGCCGCGATCGGCAGTTGGTCAGGATCGAGTGTGCGCAAATAGTCGGACAAGAGCCGAACCTTTTCGAGCTTCGCTGGCGTTGCGGCGATTGCTTCGCCAACTTCGGCGAATGCGCGAAATTCTGATGCAGTGTCGGCTGTGTCAGCCGCAATCTTTTGTTTTGCGGGCGACACGCGTGCCACTGCGGCACGGTTGTGTAGTCCCAACTCCAATTGGTTCTGTTCGCCGAGCGCCCATGCTTCCACGCCGCGGTCCCGCAAATCCTTCGCGAACTGAGCGGCGAATCCGTGCAGCGTGAGCACGCGCTTGGGTTGGACAAGATCGACGTAACGCAGCAGATCGTCGTAATCCGCGTGATCGGAAAGCGGGAACACTGCGTCCACTTGATAGCGATAGATCGCATTCGGATCCACCGCCCAGCCGCTGGTCATGGCTACGCGTTTGCGCGGAATTTTTTCGAGCATGCGCGATCGGTTCGCGCTCGGCGGACAAATCAAGACCTTGCCCGCGACATCGTTTGCGTTGTAGCGCACGTATTCGCAAAAGCTTTGGCCAAATTGCTCGTAGATCCGCGTCATCTGATAAACGGAGCCGTGCAACATCGGCGTGAGCCCGGCGCCGGCGAGCGAGCAGAGAATTTCCTGCGCTTTGCCTAATGAATAACCGAGCAACACGGGGACTTCGCCTTCATCGATTGCCTCCCGACAAAAGGCGATGATTTGATTCACGACTTGTTCGGTAGCTGGGAATCGATAGCGCGGCAGGCCAAACGTTGTTTCCATGATGAGCGTATCGGCGTGACGCCATTCGGCCGGCTCGGCTGACTTGCCTTCGCGCAATTTGAAATCGCCGGTGTAAAGCAAAGATTCGTTTTCAAGAAAAATCTGCGCTGAGCCGAAAATATGACCGGCCGGCAACAGCATGACATCGACATCGCGGACCGTGCGCTTCTCGCCAAAGAGCAGGACATGCTCATTGCGTTTGCCGGGCAGGCGCGCTTGCATCAACCGCGCGGTCCGTTCCGAGACGATGATCTCCTTATGCGGCGCAATGTGATCGCTGTGCGCGTGCGACACGAAAGCGAACGGCTTTGCATCCCATGGATCGAGCCACAAATCTTGCGCGGGCAAGTAAACGCCCCGCTCGTATTGCACCTTGATCACGAGGAAAAAGTAGCGCAAGCCTCCGGCTTGCGAACCGATTAATCACGAGCGGGCTGCTTGTGCTGCTTCACCGCATTGACATGCGATTGTGAAATCGGTTTCATAATGACGGATGAGGTTTGCCGTCATCATAATGGGTTTGATATTTTTCTCGCTCGGCTGCATCCGCGCGGCCGAGGAACCGCGTGTGCTCGCGAAAGTCAATCCGCTGCCGGTGGCGTTGGATCGGGATTTCAAGTTTCGAAAAACCAAGCTTTATCTGTTGGCCGACCCAGCTGTTCACCCGAAAGGCGACAAAGCGAGCAAGCTATCCAGCGTCGTGCCTAACTCGCCAGGGGCCACCATTCAAGATGCCTCCATTACTTTCGAACGGCAGTACCATCTCTACGGCGCCGTTACCGGGTTGGATCTACGCCAACGTTACGGCAATTATTTCACCTTTTTTTGGCGAGCGAAACGGGATGCGAACGTCACCGTGCGCTTGGAATATCGACAGGAAAAGCTGCACGCGCACGTACAGGCCCAGGAAATTTCCTATCCGAACGCGCGCGGTAGTCACAAGACCGACTTAAAAGTGGTCGGTGACGATTACCGCGAGGACGGGCGGGTGATCGCCTGGCGCTGCCTGTTGATCGAAAACGGCCGGATTGTAGCGGAGAACCGGTCCTTCGTCTGGGAGTGACGAAGTTTGACAGCGCGGACATCGAGCCTGTATCTTTAATAACTCAGCCGTGCAGTCATCAATCCAAGTCGGGGTAAACGGGCCAGCCGTTTGGGTCAGGGTCGAGGGCAAAGGAAGCTTCCTTAACAGCGGAAACTTGAAGGAATTTGCCCAGGAAATGGTCAACCGGGGTTACCGCGAGTTTATCATCGATCTGGAAGACTGCGCGATGATGGATTCTACTTTCATGGGGACGATGGCTGGAATGGCGCTGCGTTTGAAGGAGCTGGGCCACGGTCATCTTCATGTCGTGCATTGCGGAACTCGCAGTTACGAACTTCTTTCCGGTTTGGGTCTCGACCAAATCTTTGACATTCATGCCAATGGCTCGCCTTCGCCCGAGTGCGAATTATTGAAGAGCAAACCGGGCGGCGCGGCCGACGCTCAGAAAAAGGAGCAGGCCCAAACAATGTTGGATGCGCACGAGGCGCTTTGCGAGGCTGCTCCAGAGAATTTTTCCAGATTCAAAGACGTCCTCGATTATTTAAAACAAGACCTTCATCACGAGACAGCGGCGAAGTAAACTGGCCGGTTTTCCATGTGGCCAAATCTTCTTTACGGACTGCTGCTCGCATCTCTGGCCGGGTGGATTTTCACCGGGTTATGGCAAGCCCGTCGTATCCGGCAGCTCGAACAATCCAAGGAGGAGATTCAAGTCGAGGAAACTCTGGTCTTCGATTTCTTGCACGGTTTGGGGGAAGCGTTCACCGAAACGATCCGCCCCAATGATCTGCATCGCCTGATTGTTGAGGGCGCGACCCGCATCCTCGATGCACACGGCGGCGCACTTTATATGGCCGACCGCACTGGGAAGAAGCTCGCGCCGGCTTTCATCTCAAAGGGCTGCCCGCCGATTGTCGAAGTGCCGCCGCATATTTTGCAACAGGCAGCTTCGACGCCGGTCGCTCTGGAAAGTTTTCTTCGTCTTCACACCATTGCAATAGGCGACGGCGTCATTGGCCGTGTCTGGCAAACAGGGCAGCCGGTTTATTTGAATGAGTTTTCGGAAGCTCCCGAGATGGCAAAATTGCGGGACAGTTCGTTTGGCACTTGCTCCGTGATGGTCGCGCCGTTGCTTTACGGAAAACAGAACATGGGCATCCTCGCGTTGGGCAACGGCCCGAAGGGCACCCCGTTCTCGCAAAGCGACTTCGTCGTCTTCAAATCGATCGCCGAGCAATCAGCCTTCGCACTTTACAACGCCATCATTTATTCGGAGGCGAATGAGAAAAAACGGCTCGATCATGACCTTCAAATCGCGCGCGATATCCAGCGCGTTTTGCTGCCCGACGGGCCGCCGGTCATCAACGGCTTCGAAATTACCGGCATCAATATTCCTGCGAAACAAGTCAGCGGCGATTACTTCGATTATATCAAGGTGGACGACAAACGGCTCGGCGTGGCGATCGCCGATGTCTCCGGCAAAGGTGTTCCGGCGTCGCTCATCATGGCGATTTGCCGCAGCACCTTGCGGAGTCAAGCCGTGGGAAATCCTTCTCCCGCCGATGTTCTGTCAAAAGTGAACCGGCAGCTTTATCCCGACATCAAAGAGGACATGTTTATCAGCATGGCCTACGTGGTCCTCGATCATGCGCACGGCGGCGTCACTATGGCGCGCGCTGGTCACGATGCGCCGCTGCTTTACAAACATGCCGCGCAAACCATTACACCGTTGAAGCCGCCCGGAATGGTCGTGGGAATTGACAGCGGAAACGTGTTCGATAGGCTGACTGGCGATTTCGCAGTCCCGCTCGAGGGTGGTGATTGCCTGGTTCTTTATACCGACGGCGTCACGGAAGCGCTCGATAGCAACGGAGACGAATTCGGCGTCGAACGCATGGTTCAGGCCGTGCGGGCCAGCGCCGGCGACGGCGCACCTGCGATTGTGACCCGGGTGATTGACGACGTTCGAAATTTCGTCGGGTCGCAACCGCAAAATGACGACATCACTTTGATCGCCATCCGCAAGACATGACAAAAATCCCAGTAACCGAAGACGACGAGAAGAAAAGATCGGTCCCTTCCGCGGAGAACTCTCCGGCGGAGCAAGACGATGGCGAAGATCCAATGGCCGGCCTGCAAGCCGACCTCGATCGTTTTCGCGATCTCGCCGCGCGGAGCCAGGCGGATTTCGAAAATTACAAAAAGCGTTGCGCGCGGGAAAAAGACGAAGCGATCAAGTACTCAAACGCTTCGCTGCTCGAGAAGCTCGTTCCCATTGTCGATAATTTCGAGCTCGGTCTTGCGGCTGCGCGCGGCGAAGGTAAGAAATCGCCGATTTATTCCGGCATGAGTCTTGTGCTGAAACAGCTCAAGGATTTTTTCGCCGAGAATGGCTTGCAGCCGATCGAAGCTGTCGGACAAAAGTTCGACCCGAATCTGCACGAGGCGATCGCACATGAGCCGAGCGATGACGTGCCGGAAGGAATGGTGACTCGCCAAATGCGCCGCGGTTACCGATTTAAAGATCGGTTGCTGCGGCCTTCAGGCGTGGCGGTTTCAAGCGGACCGGCAAAATAATTGCTCATTCGATTGCGAGAAGGATCCCGAGCATGATTCATTTTCTATTTTGCATCCGTGATATCCGCATAATCCGCGATTGATCTGAATGGCGACAAAGAAGCGCGATTATTACGAAGTGCTCGGGGTTACGCACGAGGCTTCATCTGAGGAGATCAAGCGCTCCTACCGCAAGCTCGCGGTCAAATTTCATCCCGACAAAAATCCGGACGACGCAAGCGCGGAGGAACAATTTAAGGAAATCGGCGAAGCCTACGACGTGCTCATGGACGAAGATAAGCGCGCCGCTTACGATCGATTCGGCCATGGCGCTTTCGCGCAGGGCGGCGGATTCCGCGGCGGCGGTTTTCACGATCCGTTCGATATTTTTCGCGAAGTATTCGGGGGCGGCGGCGGAATTTTCGAGACGTTTTTCGGCGGCGGCGCGAACCGCGGCGAAGATCGGCAACGTGGGTCCGATCTGCGTTACGACATGGAGATCACGCTCGAGGAAGCGGCCTTCGGTGTCGAAAAGGAAATCGAAATCCGCAAGCTCGACACCTGCGACAAGTGTGCGGGCACAGGGGCGGAACCTGGTTCACGTACGATAACCTGTCCATCGTGCGGCGGACGCGGCCAGGTGATTAGCTCGCGCGGCTTTTTCCAAGTGTCGCAAACTTGCCCGCGCTGCCGCGGCGCCGGGAAAATTATCGACAAGCCTTGCCGCGCTTGCGATGGCGAAGGCCGGGTTGAGAAATCCGGCCGTGTGAAGCTGAAAATCCCGGCCGGAATTTCAACCGGGTCGCGATTACGTTCGTCGCGCAATGGCGAGGCCGGCATTCGCGGCGGTCCGCAAGGCGATCTTTACGTCGTGATACACGTGCAGGAACACAGCGTTTTTCAGCGCGACGAAGATAACTTGTATTGCGAAGTGCCGATTCCGTTCACGATGGCGGCGCTCGGCGGCGACGTGGACGTGCCTACGCTCGAGGGGAAAGCGAACGTAAAAGTGCCGGCGGGAACGCAAAGCGGTCAGATGTTTCGCCTCCGCGGCAAAGGAGTCATTAATGTCAACGGGCGCGATCGCGGCGATCTAATGGCGCGTTTGATCGTCGAAGTGCCGACGCACTTAAACGGCGAGCAGCGCCAGAGGCTGGAAGAATTCGCGTTACTTTGCGGAGAAGAAAACACGCCGATGCGCAAGAGTTTTTTCGAACGGGCCAAGGAATTCTTTCGAGATGCTTGATGCTTCAGTTTCGGTATTTGATTTTCCTACAAATCGCGCGAGTGCTTCGTTCCAAGCATCGCACATCAAACTTCAAACATTCAGGGCGCCCCTTTAATACGAATTAATTATATGCACGAAGAAACGAAAATCAGCCGCAAACGCATGGTCGAACTGCTCAACGAGGATCTTGCGCGAGAATATCAAGCCATCATCGCATACGTCATTTACAGCCAGACGTTAAAGGGTGCGGAGTACATGCAAATCGCGCAAGAGCTCGAGAAACATGCTGGCGAGGAATTATCACACGCCATTCAGATAGCCAAGCAGATCGATTACTTCAACGGCGAACCCGTCAACAAGCCGAAGGAAGTAAAGGTTTCCGACAAACCCAAAGAGATGCTGCGTTTCGATCTCGAAAACGAACGGCAGACATTGATCAATTATCGCCAGCGAATTCGCCAGGCCGACGCCATGGGCGAGTTCGCGCTCGGCGAAGTGCTGCGTAAAATCATTGCCCAAGAGCAGGAGCACCTGCAGGACCTGGCCGACGCGCTCGGTATTGATACGCCGAAGATCGAGTAGACGAGAATGTCAGATGTATAATGTAAGAAGTAAGATGTTTCGATCGCCGCGAGTTTGATTGCGGATTACATCATACATCCGACATCAAACATCTGGATGCATCGTTTTTACATCGCGCCTGAAAATTGGAGCCCTGACGCGCTCATTCTAAGCGGGTCGGAAGCGCATCACGCGCGCGACGTCTTGCGTATGAAGCGCGGTGACAAGCTGGTTCTCTTCAACGGCCTCGGACGCGAAATCACCGCGGAGATTGTCGATCCCGGGCGCGGTGAAATTCTTCTGCGCAAATTGCATGAGGCCGAAACTCAGCCGTTGCGCTGCCGCATCACGCTCGGTCAGGCGATCCCGAAAGGGAAGAACATGGACCTGATCGTTCAGAAAGCGGTTGAGATTGGCGCGTCCGAGATCGCGCCGATTCTTTCTGATCGCACAGTTGTGCAGGTCGATCTTGAAAGCACCGGGCAAAAGCAAGCGAAGTGGCAGCAGGTCGCCATCGAAGCAGCCAAGCAATGTGGACAGAATTGGCTTCCACAAGTCCGCGCGCCGCGAAAGCTATCCGAATTTTTCTCCGAAAACACAAAATTCGATCTGCAATTGATTGGGTCCCTTCAGTCCGATGCGCAGCATCTAAAGAAAATCCTGGCCGACTATTCGAGCGAACATCGCCATCTTCCTGCCAGCGTCCTGATGCTGGTTGGTCCGGAAGGCGATTTCACGCCGGCGGAGCTGGCGCTCGCACGCAGCCGCGGGTGCCGGCCGATCACGCTCGGTCCGATCGTTTTACGGGTCGAGACAGCTGCAATCTATTGCCTGAGCATTCTCTCCTACGAATTGTTGATGCAATAGCGCACAAAGGAGTGGCGGCCAGCGTAGCAACCAATTCGGATTGTGGCCGCGTTGCATCTCATTTTTCCGAGGCAGATACGACCACTTTGCCCATCTCATGCGAAAAGGGGGATGCTGGGACGCTAATTCAAGGAAATGACATAGTGACGAAGGACCTCGATCTTGTGCGAGATCTCTTGCTGCGGGCACAGAACGGACAGTTTTCGAGCAGCGACCCCAACATCGTCTACCACATCGGTCTCCTTATGCAGGCTGGTTTGGTTCGGGCAGTCGTCACGCCGCGCAAATGGAAAAACAAGTTCACCCTCGCGATCTTGAAACGCTTGACCCCCGCTGGTTGTGATTTTCTGCGCGCAGCCAAGAACGAAATGATCTGGACCCGAACGAAGAGAAATTTCATCCGGCCTGGCCTCTTCTTTTCGCTTTCCCTCATTGCCGACTATCTCAGGCAGAAAGAGGAGCGCGTGATCATTCCGATGCCGGACCACGAAGAGCACGGAATTCGGAGCTTTGTTAAACAAGCCTAAGCGGCTCGGGCTACAGCTAATAGATGTAGGGCTCGGAAAGCTGGAAAGCGTTACGAACTAGTTCGAGCCGCGGCTTTGAGCTTTCGACGAAGACGACTTCGACAACGTCGAAGCGAAACAGAATTTCGGGATTATCGAGCATGCGCAACCAGGCGAGCGCACCGCGTGAAATGCGCTTTTGTTTTTGTCGATCCACCGCTTCAATCGGCCGGCCAAAATCTTCGCGCGTGCGGGTTTTGACCTCGACAAAAACAAGCGTGTCATGGTCGCGGCAAACCACATCAATTTCACCGCCGCTGCGTCCTTTGAAATTGCGATAGAGAATCTTGTAACCGTTTCGCCGGAGAAAACGGCGAGCAAGCTTTTCGCCGAGTGAACCACGCCGGAGATGTTCCGGTTTAGACGACTCCTTCGAGAGCGAGTAGCGGTTGCGCCACCGGTTCAAAAGACCGGCGATGGATCGGACAGGGGCCGAATTCATGGAGCTTAGTCAGGTGCAACTCAGTGCCATAACCCTTGTGCTGGCTGAAACAATACTCGGGGAAGCGGGCGCAGAATTCACGCATAATCCGATCGCGCGTCACCTTCGCGATCACGCTCGCGGCAGCGATGGAGAGACTGTAGCAATCGCCGTCGACGACCGCAGTCTGCGGCAAGGGAAAGGGAATAACCGGAAGCCCATCGATCAAGACGTGCTCTGGCGGAAATGAAAGCGCGGCCAGCGCGTCACGCATCGCGCGGTGGGTCGCGCGCAAAATGTTGATCCGGTCGATCTCAATCGAATCGACGACACCGACGGCCCAGGCAATCTCGCCGTTTCCAGTAAGCTCTTCGTAGATTTCCTCGCGCAAGTCCGGCGCGAGTTGTTTGGAATCGTTCAACTTTCGATGACGGAATTTTTCCGGCAAAACAGCCACGGCCGCGACGACTGGTCCGGCCAGCGCACCTCGCCCTGCTTCATCTATTCCGGCAATGCGAATGACACCGATGGCGCGCAGTTTCCTTTCGTAACGAAATCCGCAACGCCGATACATCGACAGGAATCATCCGCAGATTTCGCGGATTTTCACAGAGAAATTGGAGATACGGTCTCCGTGCCGCCACATAATTGGACGAGACGGAGCTCGTCCCTCCAAGTTATTCCTGAACAGCAGTCGCTTCCTTGCCTTTGCGCTCGCGCAAGTAATTCAGCTTGGCTCGGCGCGCTCGGCCGGCCTTCTCCACCTCGACTTTGGCTATGCGCGGCGAATGCAAAGGGAAAACACGTTCGACGCCTTCGCCATAAGAGATGCGCCGCACGGTGAAGGTCTCATTCAAACCGCGCCCTTTGCGCCCAATCACGATGCCGCCGAATATTTGGATTCGCTCCTTGTCGCCCTCGATGACGCGAGTATGGACGCGGACACTGTCCCCGACTTTGAAGTTTCCGGGCTCGGGTTTCTGCTGTTCTTTTTCGATCGCGTCGATGATGCGGTTCATAAAATCTCCTACGCCCGCTGGCGGGCGAATATTTTCAAGTGGAAGCAGCGAAATTGCAAATCGAACCTGTAACTATCTTGTCGAGAGGCGATTTCGGTTACTTTCGTCCAGGTTCTTTCTTCGAATTTTCGATCCGAGAGATGAAATCATCGAAGAGTTCATTGTAAATTTTTCCGCGCTCCGGGTGGTATTGCACGGCCAGAGCAAAGGGATGATCGCGCAAGCGTATTTGCTCGATAATGTCGTCGGTCGCGCACCAGGATTCGACTTCGCACCCTTTGGCGAGACGATCAATCGCCTGGTGGTGCGAGCTATTGACCATTTCGAAACGATGCGCGGCGCCGCGCTCGTTTCGCAACCGCTGGATGTCGTGATTCTTTTGCTCCGGCAGATTGTGTCCTTTGGTGTCGAGCTTGAGCGTGCCGCCGAGCACGACGTTTAAGACTTGCAGCCCTTTGCAGATTGCAAAAATGGGCAAGCCGCGCGCGAGTGCGTCCCGGGTTGCTTCAAACTCCCAGCGATCCCGTTCGGGATCGGCATCTTTATCCAGCACTGACCGATCGGGAACCGGTTGCCGAAGAAACTCCTGCGCGATGTCGGGGCCGCCGGTGAGAAGCAAGCCGTTCATCTCTTCCAGTCGAACGTTTTTGCTGCGAGCGTCGCAAACGCGGACATCTGGATATTTTTCAAAAACGGGTCGAAACCATTTTTCGTCTTTTGACTGCATCCACGTCGCTACGTTTCGCATGGCGCAAGTTCGGATGCGCGATTGTCGATGTAAAGCGATGTAGCGGTGCTCGCCGCGGCGAGCGCAGATTCAGCAGAAATGCGGCTGAGGACAGCCGCCTCTACACCTATAAACCCATCAGCTCGCGCACGTATTTCACCGGCGGACTGCCGAACGAGATGACGGTGTCGTTATACTTTTTGAGATCGAATGACTCGCCAGCCTTCGCTTTGGCCTTCTCGCGAAGATCGAGATGCTCGGTTACACCGACGAAGTAGGTGGAAAGTTGCGCGGAAGAAAGTCGCGCACGTTTCCATTTTGCAACCGCTTCGCCTTCCTGTTGAAAACCTTCCTTCATCATCAAATCGAGCGCCTGTTGTTCGGTCATGTTCCCGGCGTGAATGCTTTGATCGAGAATCGCGTTGCAAATGACGCGCAACCGCATCTTCAATTGCTGCATCTTCACGACGGGGCCGCCGTATCCGGCTTCGGCCATCATCTGCTCGGTATAGACGGCCCAGCCTTCGACGAACGTGCCGCTTTGGAAAATGGCGCGAATCAGTGTGGGAGCATGGAACTGATTGGCATGAGCGAGCTGCAGATAATGGCCGGGCATCGCTTCGTGCACGGTCAGATCGCGCACCATGTAGTTGTTATACTCGCGGAAAAACGATTTTTTCCGCTCGGCCGACCAATCATTAGGCGTAGGCGCCACCGCAAAAAATGTTTTGCCGTTTTGCTCGAGCGGGCCGGGTGAATCGCAATAGGCGATCGCTTGTCCGCGTTTGAACTCCGGCATCACGATTACGTCGAGCGGCTTTTCCGGAATGGTCACAAGATCATGCGACTTCACGAAATTAGTGGCTTCGCCGACGATCTTCTGCGCAAAACCCACGATCGTATTATCGTCGGGCCGGTCTTCCGCGAGCTTGTCCAGCACCGCAGTCGTAACTTTCTTTTTGTCGGTGAGCGTCGTTTTATCGGCGTTCGGGAAAAACTGTTGGTAAAGCGGCAGCGCCGTTTCGTAAATCGCGGCCTGGGTTTGCTGTAAATCCGCCTGCGCCCGCTTCATGATTTCTTCCATCGAAAGATCGGAGGCGAGCGCGAAGCGCAGTTTCTTGCGAAACTTGTCGGCGCCGAGGCGAAAATCGCCGTCGGAACGCGGTAGAAGATCCTTTTCCAGCCACGTCTTGTATTCTTCGAGTGCCTTGGCGGTTTTCTCCTGGACCGGCGCGATTTCCTTTTTCGTCTGCGGCGCTTGCTCTAAAAGCGGAGCCAAACCTTCGCGGACCAGGCTGACGGCGCCCTGGATCTGCTCGATCGCAGTCTCCGTATAAACGCGCGGCGGATGTTGCAGGTTTTTCTTCGCCTGCTCGATCACTTTCGGAATTCCTTCCATCCGTTTGCGCAAATTCGGAATGCGTTGTGCGGCCGGCGCGAAATCGCGCGCGACCAAGAGATAAAGCGCATTGGCCACGCTTTGGTTGTAAACCAGCGGATTCCATTCGGCGTCTTTCAGTTCTTCGAAATCAAAAATTTCGTTATCGATATTTTCCCGAAGAATCCGCACATCAACCTGATTTGCGCCGGTCAACTTGGTGAAATCGTTGAATCCTTTGAGTCGTTCACGGAACTGCTTCGCGCGCGCAAGCTGTTTAGAGCGCGCTTCCGGCGAATAGTCCGTCAGTTTGTCATCCAATCGATGATCGCCCAGCTCGGTGGCGTATTCCGGATGGGCTTGCAGCAAACCATCGACGTAATCTTTGGCGAGCTTCTGAAATTCATCATCCTGCGGCGTCGCCTGAAGATTGAATACCGGTATCGCCAGGCAGACGGCGAAACAGAGACAGATCATCTTTTTCATAATCGATTTCGCCGAGTGGGAATTATACTTCGGGTTGCGCGGCGAAGCCACCCTCAGGTTGACCCTGTAGATAGGTCCTGCCTTTATAAAACGGTGTTACGATTGCAAACAACACCGCTGTGCCCAGCATCGCATAGACGAAGAACATGAAATAGCTGGAGCCTTGCAGCTTCACCGTGCCATCCGGGTTTTGAATAAAGAAGTTTACTGCCGCGGTAAACTGGTTGCCCAATGAGATCGCGATAAGATATGTGCACATGACGAGCGATTTGAGTTTAATCGGCCCCTGGGTGTAGGAAAATTCGAGGTGCGTTGGCGAAACGAGCGTTTCGCCCGCGGTCAAGATCACGAACGCCCAAATTTGCCAAGTGATGCTTGGCTTCTGGCCCGCATCGATCCACGTCTGAATTACCGCCACGAGGAAAAATGCTCCCGCGGTCACAAATAATCCCGCCCCCATCTTTCGCAGCGGGGTCAAAGGAATGATTTTTTCGACCAGCGGATAGAGCCAGTAGGAGAAGAGCGGCAGCATAATCAAAATAAAAAGCGGATTGACCGTTTGAATCTGGGAGGACAGCCAATCGATACCTAAAAAATGCCGATCCATCGACTCGGCTTGGACAATCCACGAAGAGAAATTTTGCTGCCACAACGCCCAGAAGATCGCGACGAAAGGAACCGGCATCAAAACATTAAGAAGGATCTTGCCTGTCTCTTTGTTGAAGATTTCGCGCCCATATGTTCGCAAGCCGACCGGTGGAATATGAACAAACTTCTTTCGGCCCAGCCAAAAAACAATTGTCGCAATGGCCATAAAGACGCCTGGCAGTCCGAAGGCGATGTCCGGACTGTGCAGGCGCGGGTTTTCGAGAAAACTTACCATCGAAGGCGGCAGTTTGGCGATGAAGCCATCCGAAGCAGCTTGGTAGGGTTCGAGCAGCCAGGGAATCAGAAGCGTCGAAAAGGCCGAGCCCGCGTTGATGGAAAAGTAAAACCAATTAAACACACGCGTAAGTAAGTGCTTGTTCGTCTCGCCAAACTGGTCGCCGACGTTAGTTGAAACGCACGGTTTGATTCCGCCGGCCCCAAGCGCAATCAGCACGAGACCGATGGCCAGCAAATAGCGCGGCTCGATCATGTGGGCGACGGGCGAACCCATCAAGGCCAGGGTGGCGTGTCCGCCGCAGTAAACAATCGACAACCAAAGAACGACCCGAAATTTTCCGAAGACCGCATCGGCGAGAATCGCGCCGAACAAAGGAAGAAAATAAAGAACCGAGACAAAAGTGTGATACCACGCCTCTGCGTTCGCGGGATGCATCACGCTCAAGTGTCCCATCTTATCCAAAAGATATTTGGTCATGAAGATGGTCAGGATGGAATTCATCCCGTAATAGGAAAATCGTTCGGCCGCTTCATTGCCGACGATGTAGGGCACACCCGGCGGCATCGTGCTGATTTTCGGCGGCGTCGTGAGATAATTTTGCTTAGCCATGATGAATATCCTGCCTAATGAGGTGTGCTTTCCGGGAAAAATTCAGCAGGAGTCGGCGAAACGCTGGCCGCAGGCGAAGCATTCGGTTCGCTAACGGATGGCGAATGCTCGGCGGATTTCTCGCCCAGATCGAGATGTTCCTTTTGCGCTTCCGGCATTTCTCCCACCGGATGTTTTTCGCAGGAACAGATGACGACTAACGAAGCGCCGGCGAAAATGGCGACGCACTTCCACAAGAGAAATCGCATAAGCGCAGGCAGAGTAATAGTCGCCTCGCCTGCGGTGCAAGGCGAAAGCGTGGAATCTGTAGCCGGCATCGACGATGCCGGATCGCGGCTACAAGCGCTGTCGGATTAAATTGAAAGGCGCAGCCGCCGCATTACTGTCATCCGCGGTGGCCCGCAGCGTAAAGAACAGTGCTTGGAACGAAGTCTTCGCCCTCATTTTGCTCGGCGTCGGGACACTGCTCTTTCTCGCGCTGATTTCTTACACGCCAAAAGATGTGCCTTCCTGGGTTCCGTTTAGCCAGGTCTCATCGCCAAATCATCCGGCGCAAAATTTTATCGGACCGTTCGGCGCAATTCTGGCAGGTTTTTGTTACTTGATAATTGGCGCCGCGTCGTACCTGCTCGCCGCGGTTTTACTCGGGTTCGGCGCTGCCAAATTACTGCATTCCGTTTTGCGCGTGACGCGGCGCATCCCGTGGATCGTTCTCTTCATCGCGTCGGGCGCGTGCCTGCTGCAATTACAAACCCATTATCTGCGCGGCTGGCGTTACGCGTTCAATATCGAGGGGCCGGGCGGTTTAGTGGGTCACTTTTTTGGCAAGACCGTGTTGCTCAGTTCGATGGGCAGAGTCGGCTCGTTGATTCTTCTCGCGGGAATCTATGTGGCGTCTCTCATTCTCATGACCGGTCTCCGCCCGATTCATCTTGTTCGCGAAACAGTTGCACTCACGCGCCGGCTCGCTGGGAAGCTGCATGATTGGCGGTTGCATCGGCAACTGCGCAACTCCGATCTCAAAGGTCAGCTCGAGATTAGCCAGAAAGAGCTTACGAAACAGCGCCGTTCTATCGAGAAACAGCTTAAGAAAAAAGGCGCGCCCGTCGCGGAACCATCCGCGGCGTTCATCGCGCCCGAGGAGTTTGCGGATCGGCCAAATCCGAAAGTAGTCGATACGACTGCGTTGCCAAATGACGCGCCGCGAAAAAAACCTTCTCTCGCCGAGCTGCGGAGTGGCGCCGAGAAAAGCAAATCTCCAGCGGGTCTGGCCACGCGAACGTGGAGTTCGGAAAACTACGTTCTACCCGGGTTAGAATTGCTCGACGAACACGATCCCGAAGGACGCACGGCGGCCGATCCAGCGGAGCTTCAGCGCGTGCAACAAATTTTGATCGAAACGCTCGGTCAATTCGGAATCGTCGTCGCGCCCGGCGACATCACCAAGGGCCCGACCATTACCCGCTACGAGGTTTATCCAGCGAAAGGCGTGCGCGTGGACAAGATTGTAAGCCTTGAGCGCGACCTCGCCCGAGCCACGCGCGCGGAGCGGATCAACATTCTCGCGCCGATTCCGGGCAAGGACACGGTCGGCATCGAACTCGCAAACACGCGTAAGGTGATGGTGACGCTGCGCGAATTGCTACAATCGCAGGATTGGGAAGACGCGAAAACAAAAGCCAGGCTTCCGCTCGCGCTCGGCAAGGATGTTTACGGCAAAACGATCATCGCCGATCTCGCGCAAATGCCGCATCTGCTTGTCGCCGGCACGACCGGCAGCGGCAAGAGCGTCTGCATCAACGCGCTCATCGCCAGCATGCTCTTCCGCTTCACGCCGGAGGAACTCCGCTTCATCATGATCGATCCGAAAGTGGTCGAGATGCAGGTTTACAATTCGCTGCCGCATCTTGTCATCCCGGTGGTGACCGATTCGAAAAAAGTGCTGCTCGCTCTCCGGTGGCTGATCGACGAAATGGAGAAGCGTTACAAGATTTTCGCGCGCGTCGGCGCTCGCAACATCATGGGTTTCAATGCGCGTCCGCCGAAAAAAACGCAAAAGGAATTGGATATGGAGGGCGCCGCGGGGGCGGCGCCAGATAATCACGGACGCGACAACGCGCGTCCCTCTATTGAGATAAAAGTTCCGCGCGACGACGATCTCATCATCCCCGACAAGATGCCGTACATCGTCGTCATCATCGACGAATTGGCGGATCTGATGCAGACTGCGCCGGCCGATGTCGAGAGCGCGATTGCGCGCATCACGCAAATGGCGCGCGCTGCTGGCATTCATCTCGTGGTCGCGACACAGACGCCGCGCGCCGACGTGATCACCGGCGTCATCAAAGCGAATATTCCGAGCCGGATTGCGTTTCAGGTCGCGAGCAAGATCGACAGTCGTGTAATTCTCGATGAAAATGGCGCCGACCGGCTGCTTGGTCAGGGCGATATGCTTTATCTTCCGCCGGGCACCTCGCGTCTGATTCGTGCTCAAGGTGTCCTTGTGACCGATCACGAAATTCAACGCCTGGTCGAGTTTGTTTCCGCGCAAAGCCCTCCGGCGTTCGACGTCGCCATGCACGAGAAAATGCAGTCGAACGCCGCACCGGCCGAGGAAGTGACGGACGAAGACGAGGAGCTGGTCGAGAAGTGCATTGAGATTATTCGCCAGGAGAAGCGCGCATCGACTTCGTTGTTACAACGCCGGTTGCGGCTCGGTTACACGCGGGCGGCGCGCATCGTTGATATTCTCGAGCAGCGCGGTATTTTGGGTCCCGGAGAAGGCGCGAAGCCGCGCGAGATTCTGGTCGATCTTGACGCCGCCGTCTAACCGGCACCACACCATGTCCATCGAAGGTCTCGGAAAAAAATTCCAGGATGCGCGGCTCGCTCGCGGACTCACGCTCGACGAGGCCGCGCGCATGACCAAGATTCGCCCTTCGCGTCTCGCGGAAATCGAAGCGGACGATTTCTCAAACTTCCCGAGCCTCGCTTACGCAAAAGGTTTCCTGCTCATCTACGGCAAATTTCTCGATGTCGATGTGACGGCTTTCATGGAGGCTTTCGAAACTTCGGAGCAGGTCACCGTCGACGGTTATTCTTATTTGCAGGACAACCCCGCGCCGAAGCCGACCCGCACTCCGGTCGTGCGCAGGTCACCTTCGGGCAATCGCACATCGCTTATGCCGTTTTTCATCGGTGTGGTCGTGATCGTCCTCGGATTTTTGTTCATGAAATTTATCCTGAATGTTTTGCGGATTGCGCCGCATACTGAGCGCGCGGCCCAAACCCAAGCAACGCCATCGCCGTCGCCGCCGGCTCCGCCGCCTTCAACGCCGGTGGTGATCGCTACGCCGCGTCCCGCGCCTGTGGAGAATACGCCCGCTCGAATTGCGGAGGTTCCCTTGGTTGCTCCATCACCGACCATCGTCCCGACGAGCACGCCGGTTCCAACGAGTCCTCCCGCTGTTGTGATCGCCACGCCGGCCGCGAAAGAACCTGAAGTCCGTCGCGCGGAACCGGTGCGTCCGGAAGATTTGGCAAAAGCGACCGGAGCAGAAAACTCCACCAAGACTGCATCGAACGGACAAAATCAGGTGGCGATCAGACCGCTGCGGAGAACTTACATCAAGGTGGTGGTGGATAACGAAGCGCGCACACCGGCGTTCGAGCGTTGGATCTCGCCAGCCGACGGCACCGTGGAATTCAAAGGACAACATATCGACGTGCGAGTTCTCGATCGAGATGCGGTCCAAATTAGGAAAAATGGCAAAACCGTGGCCGACGGCGACACCGACGTGACCATAGAGTAACGCATGAATTCTCGAGGTTTAGAGGCGGCCGTGCCAGCCGCACATTCTCAGCCCCCGGGGGCGACACGCCCGCCACTACAGCGCACGAAGGTTGGAATGATTAGTTTGGGTTGCGCCAAGAATCTCGTTGATGCGGAGATCATGCTCGGCAGCGTTTTGCAGCGCGGAATGGAAATCACTTCGCGCGCTGACGAAGCCGATGTGCTGATCGTCAATACGTGCGCGTTTATCGATTCAGCGAAGGAGGAATCGATTGATGCGATTCTCGCTGCGCATCAACAGCGTGGATTAAACAAGCGACCGCATCAGAAGCTGATCGTGAGCGGCTGCATGTCGCAACGCTTCTCGCACGAGCTGCGCGCGCAATTGCCGGAGGTCGATGCGTTCATCGGGCTCGATCAGGTGAGCGAACTTGGAGCGATTGTCGAAAGCCTTGTAGCCGGCATCGGTGATCCCGGTGCGTCCGGCATCACCGATGCCGGCTACAACTTTGTCACCGCGCGGCCCACTTACATTCCAAATTACGACACGCCGCGCTTCCGGCTGACGCCGTCGCATTCCGCCTATTTGAAGATTGCCGAAGGTTGCAATCATCCGTGCAGTTTTTGTGTTATCCCGCAAATGCGTGGACGTCATCGCAGCCGGCCGCCGGCTTCCGTGCTCGCGGAAATTCGCGGGCTGGTGGCCGAAGGCGTTCGCGAGATCAATTTGATTAGCCAGGATACGACTTACTACGGAATGGATTTGTGGCCGGAGAAAGCGGGGCCGCGCCAGCCGGTGGATTCATCGCGTGGACCGACGCTGACCGCGTTGCTGCGCGAAATTCAAGAGATCGAAGGCGAGTTCTGGGTGCGATTGCTTTACACGCATCCGGCGCATTGGAGCGACGAGTTGATCGAGACGATCGCCAAATGCGACAAAGTCGCGCGCTACATCGATATTCCGCTCCAACACATTGATGAATCGATGCTGCAACGGATGCGCCGGGAAACTTCGCGCGCGCACATCGAGAATTTGATTGAGAGGCTGCGCGCCGGAATTCCTGGCCTGGCCATTCGCACGACGTTTATCGTCGGCTTTCCCGGCGAAACGGATGAGGAATTTAAAACGCTGCTCGATTTCATTGAGCGTGTGCGTTTCGAGCGCCTCGGTATTTTTAAATACTCACAGGAAGAAGGATCGCGCGCAGCCAAGATGCCAGACCAGATTCCGGCTAAGATCAAGAACGCGCGCTATCGAACGGCGATGTCGATCCAACAAGAGATCGCGCATGAAATTGCCGGTGAGAAAATCGGACGCGAATTGAAAATGCTGGTCGATCAGCCACTGGTCGCTCGGACCGAAGCGGACGCACCCGATGTCGATGCACGAGTAATCCTTTCGCAGGCGGCCCCGGTTGGCGAATTCATCTCACGAAAAATCACCGGCAGCCGCGGTTACGATCTCCTGGCTTAAATTGGTAGGGACGCCGCGCTGCGGCGTCCGCCCTCGAAAAACTTGAAGAGTGACAAGCAGCTGGCTTTTCGTCAGTCTTTTAATCCCCCAGATGTCTGATTCACCAGAATCGAAGAAAGAAACCGTCCGTCCGCTCCCGCCGTTGCGGCCTCCAGCGTCGCCGATGAAGGCCGCGCTTAATCTGTCGCCAGATCCCGCATCGTCGTTTTATTCCGGCCCAAAAAACGAGACTGCGCGCCTCACGAGGCTGTCTAATCCGCCGAAACCATCCGCTTCGGCGCAAATGGAAAAGACACAACCGTTGGTCAGCACGCGGGAAGTAAGAAGTTCGGTTGTTTCAATTTCGCTTTGCTGGCTCTTGTTCGGCGCTTCAGCTGCGATTTTGCTTATTCAAATTTGGAACTACATTTCCTGACCATGGAAAATTCTGCCACGATCAAATTGGATGAATCAAACTTTGAACGCGAAGTGACCCACAGCGATAAGCCTGTGATTGTCGATTTTTGGGCGGAATGGTGCGGGCCCTGTAAAATGATCTCGCCCTTGCTCGATGAAATTGCGCGCGAAAAAGCCGACTCGGTCAAGATCGCGAAAGTGAACGTGGACGAAAACCAGAGTCTTTCATTTAAGTACAATATCCGCGCAATCCCAGCGTTGCTCTTTTTCAAGAACGGCCAGCTCCGCGACCAGATCACGGGCATGACGAGCAAGAAGGATTTACTCGGCCGGATCGAGGCGCTCGCGTAAGCGTCATGGGCGTCAACCCAAACGCGAAGGCGAACGAGATCGTGCAGGTCTTTTCGCAGGCTCATAACGAGCGATATTGGTTGAAAAGAATCGGGTACGCGAAACGCGCCGAGATTGCTCTCGGCGCGATGCTTTGATCTGATTGAAGTCGGCACGTAAAAGCGTCGGCTCACGTGCCTAGGCTAGGCCTTGGTCTTCTCTTTCTCGCCTTTGCATTCGGCTTTGAACTTCGCGTACTGCTCCGGAGTCAGGATGCCTTTGGCTTCTTCCATGTATTTCGCTTCGCTCGCTTTGGAGCAACCGACTTTATGGTGCTCAGTCATGACGGCATCCATCTTGGTCTTCTGGTCAGCGGTCAAGTTGAGATCGGCCACTGAAGCCTGACACGCTGCTTTTCCTTCGTTCCCGACTTTCTTCGCGCAGCAGCCGTGTTCGCCCGCGAACATGGTGCCGGCCGCAAAGAGTCCTACTGCTACTAACGCAATGAGTTTAGTCATAATCCAACCTAGACGGTTGCGCCGGACTTGTCGTTCAAAACCCGCGCGGCGGGCCCTGTCATCCTGAACAAAGAGAAGGATCTTGCAATCGAAGCTTTGACTGCCTTGAGCCCAGGAAAACGTTTTAAGTTTATGTGAGGTCCCTCGGTCGCCGTGGCGACCTCGGGATGACAACGCGGGGGATGTCGTCCTATCTTCAGCGGCGCGTCCGGACACCGCAGCGCGGCGTTGTCCGTGCGCGAGGTAGTTGTCCGATTTTTTGGAACTGGGGCCGCTCTAAACCGGACAGTTAGCTCGCGGACTTACAATAGGCATGACTGACGGCAAGACTTATAAGGTTAAGGGCAACCTTGCCTGGGACGCGATGGCTTACAAAATGGTGGACGATCACACCTACGACATTACCGCGATGAAGGGCGGGAAGATGTCGTGGAGTGGCAGAAGCGCTGTCTCGAAAGATGGCAAAACGCGCACGCTTAACCTAAGCGGCACCGGCGCGGACGGGAAGAAGTTCAAAGAGAAGATCGTTTACGACAAGGCGTAAGTAGAGCTGCTTTCGATCCGCGGGTCCCTTTTCGCGTCCAGAGCTATCTCTGAACACAATAGTTGAATTACGTACCGGTGGAGCGGATCAGATCCAGTTCGCCACTCCATTTTGAATGGCACGGCGATCAATTTCTACAATCATTTCAGTCTGAGCCGGTCTGACCTAATCAAGCGCATCATCTGCGGACCGAAGCCGATGCCCGGCACCTGATCGACAATAATCGGCTTCCCGCTCGTAGTCACGTATGGCCGAGCGATATTTGCGCGCTGATACGAATCGTGAAAGACTCTGAGTCTTCTGTCAAAAGTGAGGACTTGGCTCCGGTTTTTTCGCAACGTTCCTGTGGCCGGTTTGCGACTTCGAAGTAGAATTGCAATTTTCTAAGGCCTGGCGTGGAATTAAATGGGTAAGTATCGTCGAAAACGCGTGAGCCGGAGCTATCAGGTAGCTCCGCCCTTAAGTACTCACAAGCCGTCGGGCTCGTGGCCACAGTCTGTGCTACTGGGCGCTTTTTTAGTTATAGCTGTGTTTGCAGTCTATCAACCGGCATGGCACGGCGGCTTCCTTTGGGAAGATGAACTCTACGCCAGCACCAATCCCCTTCTTGGTACGACAGATGGTTTATGGCGCATCTGGTTCTCGTTTGACTCACCCGTGCAGTATTTTCCTCTTACACATACTGTCTTTCGCTTCGAGAAGGCTTGGCTGGGCGCACAGCCGATAAGTCTTCACCTGGTTAACATTCTTTTGCATGCTGGCGCCAGCCTTGTTCTTTGGCGACTGCTACAGCGATTGCATGTTCCCGGCGCGTGGTTTGGAGCCGCCCTCTTTGCCCTTCATCCAATGCAGGTGGAATCGGTCGCTCAGATCAGTGAGCTCAAGAATGTTCTGATGGGTCTATGTTTCATGGCGAGCCTCTATTTCTGGGTGGCGCATCTCGACAAGAGGCGGCGGACCTATTACTTGGCATCGTTCGGCTGTTATCTACTGGCGCTGGCCGCGAAGTCCACGGCTTGTGTAATGCCGGCGGCTCTTCTTCTTATTCTCTGGCTGAGGAGAGAACGCATTAGTCGCAAGACTGTGCTCGAGCTCCTGCTGTTCCTACTCGCAAGCGCGGGTGCCGCGCTCATCGCGTTGATGTGGGAGCAACTCCACAACACCGCGGAGTGGATAGTTAGCTCTACCGGTTGGATCGAGCGGCTGTTGATTGCATGCCGGGCGGTCTTTTTTTATCTGAGCAAACTCGCCTGGCCGACTAGTCTGACTTTTAACTATCCAGGATGGGATATCTCTCGGTTCCATCCTGCCGATTATCTCTGGCTGCTAGCGGTTCTCTTGCTCGCCGCAGTGATTTATTTTGCGCGACGCCATCTGGGACGCGGACCTGAAGTCGCATTGCTGTTTTTTGTCAGTGTGCTTTCGCCCTTGCTCGGATTCGTCGGCGTTTACACTTTCCGCTACACTCATGTTGCCGATCATTACCAGTATCTCGCCTGCATCGGGCCATTGGCATTGTTTGCGGCAGCTTGCGATTGGGCGGCGAGAGGTCGGCGCTATATCTCGGTTGTTCTACCAGCGTGTGTTTTAATGGTCTTAAGCTGGTTCACGTGGGGCCAAGCACATATCTATCAAAGTGGAGAAGCTTTGTGGTTAGATACAATTCGCAAGAATCCAAGCTCGTGGGTAGCGGAGAACAACTATGGGACTATTCTGCGTCAGCGAAACGAACGTCAGCTCGCCCTCGGGCATTTTCAGCGCAGTTATGACCTCGCGCCAAATAATCCCGAAGCGGCGCGTAACGTGGGTCTTTCCTACTTGGAGTTCCAACAGCCACATTTAGCCCTGCCATATCTGGAGCAAGCTGCCCGGATACACCCACGCGATCTTCAAAACGCCCGAGACTTGTCCCGCGCACTTTTACAGGTTGGTCGGCCCGCGGATGCGATCGATAAGCTGAAGGATGTGCTCGCGCTCGATCCGAACGACGGAAAATCGCACATGCTGATGGCGTCGGCTTTGCTGACGCAAGGACATTATGACGAAGCAAAGTCCCATCTGCATGAAACGCTGGCTTTGCAATCGGATGACATCGAGGCGCAGACGCAGCTCGCGAACTTATCTCTCCAGTTGCACCAATATGGCGAGGCCGCGGAGTTACTTCGCCAGATTGTTGCCCGCCGACCTGATGATCCGGATGCGTTGAAGAATTATGCCTGGCTACTTGCCACCGCCCCAGAAGCGAACCTGCGCAATGGGGCGCGCGCGGTAGAGCTGGCGGAGCGCGCGCGGGCCAGTTCGCCACAGAACCCATTTATCCAGGCTACCCTCGCGGCGGCCTATGCCGAAGCGGGCGATTTCCAACGGGCGCGTATCACCGCAGAGATGGCTTTGCAATTTGCAGATCAGAATAACCTAGGTGCGTTGGCAAATTTGTTGCGCCAGGAGATTGGGCTCTTCGAAAACTCACAGCCTTATCGCGACGTGTCTCCTTAAATTGAGCCGGTTTCAGATCGAGCAGGCCGGCCTCGGCCGCCTTCTTCGGTGCCAACGAAGCGACGAGTTTTTCGAAACGGGGGTTTCCTCGGAGCAAGTCCCAGTCGGGGCTTTGCGTTTTCCTTCGTTAGGCCGGCGATCTTGCGTCCGGTGTGCTGCGCGATCGATTTGTCGGGCGCGATCTCTGACTCGCGTTTGATTCCAAGAACTTGCGTCGCGACTTTCGATTCTAATCCGAGTCCAATTCACTCTGTACGCGTTGCACCATCGTCACTGCGCCCATGTGTAAGTCCGCGAGCTAATTGTCCGATTTCTTGGAACTTTGGACGCTCTAAATCGGACAACTAGGTCGCGTAGCTACACGTCTGTAAGTGCGCGACCTAATTGTCTGATTTTCGGAGTCCAAAGTTCCAAAAAACCGGACAACTAGGTCGCGCACTGACACGTCCCTACCAGTTCTCTGCGCCCGGCGGGGGTCGAACCCACAACCTTTGGCTTCGGAGGCCAACGCTCTATCCAGTTGAGCTACGAGCGCGCGGTTTGGCGATTATACGGGAGCGCTTTTAAAGCACAACCGGTGTAGCGGCGGCCGCGGTTTCCACGCTTGTCATCCCGAACGGATGCGAGGGACCTCACAAAAACACCAGTGTGTTTGGATATTTGAAATCGTGAGCTTCGTTTCTTGCTTGAAGGACGCCTGCGTAGGCTGGGTGCAGTGAGAGGTCTCTCGCTCTGCTCGAGATGACGTCGACATCATCATTCGCCGCGATAAACGCAGCGGGCCGCCGGCGTTTCGTGGATAACAATCTCGCAAAGGCCAGCGCACTTGGGTTGCAGTTTTTTCCAAAACCAGGTCGCCATATTTTCAATCGTTGGATTCTCCAGGCCTTCGATCTCGTTGAGATACGAGTGATCCAATTTTTCCAATAATGGTTTCATGGCCGCGCCAATCTCGGCATGATCGTAGACCCAGCCGGTTTCCGGATCGACTTCGCCTTCGACTGAAACTTCAATTTTAAAACTGTGCCCGTGCATTTTGCGGCATTTGTGACCTTCCGGAGCGTTCGGCAAAGTCTGGGCCGCCTCAAAAGTGAAGTCTTTGGTTAAACGTGCGCGCATGTTTCTGAAGCTGCACTGCATCTCTCGCATTGTCATCCCGAGGTCACCGCGGCGACTCGGGATCTCACACAGACTCATTGCATCCCTTTGGGCCTCCGAACGTTCAAGCTTCGATTGGGAGATCCTTCGCTCCGCTCAGGATGACAATCTGCACGACGCGCGCGCGCGATCACACTCCGCGTTGAGTCGGCGTCCAGATGAACTTGTGCATTTGGAGCTGAAAACGGACATCCAGTTTGTCGGTCAGGATCCAATCGACAATTTGTCGCGGATCGATCCGGCCAAAAATGGGCGAGAAGAGAACGGCGTGACAACGCGCTGACAAGTTGAAGCGCTGAACTTTGTCGCGCGACCACTCGTAATCTTCGCGCGAGCCGATAACGAATTTCACCTCATCGCGCGAGCTGAGATGGTCGATGTTCGGCCAATGATTGCGATCGACTTCGCCGCTGCCCGGTGTTTTCAAGTCCATGATCCGATGCACGCGCTCATCGATTTTTGAAATGTCGTGCGCACCGCTGGTTTCGAGCAAAACGGTGTGGCCCGCGTCGCACAACAGCGACATCAACGGCAGCACATTCTTTTGCAAAAGCGGTTCGCCGCCGGTGATCTCGACCAGCGGACACTGAAACTTTTCTACAAGATCGACTATTTCTTGCAGCGTCTGCTTCTTCCCTTCGTAAAAAGCGTATTCCGTGTCGCAATAGTTGCAGCGCAAATCGCAGAAAGTCAGGCGCACAAAAACGCACGGCCGTCCCGCCCAAGTGCTTTCGCCCTGAATCGAGTGGTAAATCTCGTTGATCGTGAGTGTTTTTTCGGGCTCTGGCATTCTCGTCGACGATCTTACCCGAAGAGTCGAAAGGCAAGCTTGGCCGCGAAGTAGATCATCACCGCCGCGGTCAGCGCTTGCGTCCAGATTTGCCACATTGGTCGCGCGAAAACGCGGGCGCCGGAACGCACCGCGACACAGAGGACAATGGTCCAGGTGATCGCGCCGAGAACAACCGCGCAGGCCAGCATGAGTGAATTTAGAAATGAGGGGGCCGTCGTTGCGGTTTGCTGGCTGCCGACCACTGCGAGCCAAAAGCCGATGTTCCAAGGACTCGAGAGCACGAAAAATAATCCCAACAAGTAGCCGCGTCTGCCGCCGTCTTTTGGCAATCCCGCGACATCGGCATTCCCGCGATGAGCGGTCTTCCAGGCGGAGACGGAGAAAATCGCCGCGAGAACGAGCAGCAGCGCCAGACTGATCAGGCCGAGAACCGTGCGGACGCCAGGTTTGTTGAGCAGCACACCGGCGCCGGCTGCGACCGACAGTGCCCACAGAAAATCGCCGGTGCAGGCGCCGAGTCCGACACGCCAAGTCCCCCAGAACCCGCCACCTTGTTCGCGCGGAAGCAGGCCGCGACGGATCATCTCAGCGTTGACCGGCCCCGGCGGCCAGGCCACCGACCAGCCCAGCACGAATCCGTTAATTAAGATCGGCACCGTTCAATTTGACGAATGGTCGGCGCGCTCTCCGTCGCGTCAAAGACCGCATTTGCTAGTTGCTTCGGCCAGACTCGAACGCTTCCGCAACAGTGATGCGAGATAGGAATCGACCGCCGGTGCGGCATTAATGTGCATCAAATTTGCCGGTGTCTGCAGTCTCGAAAAAATCGCGTAAGCAATCTTGCTCCGCGGAACTTCTTTTTCGCCATAACCCAACGGGACATTGCTCGACCAAAAGCGCACGTATTCCAAACCGCCGCGGTTCTCCGTTCCAAGAAAAACGACAGAATGTCCGCTTTCGTACCGGCCGACATTCTTGGACCAGAAAATCTTCATGAAATCGCCCGGTTGCGCGTCGGAGAAATTGTCGAAGTTGCGTCCTAAGCCCAATTCGTAAAAGAGCCGTGCGGTGCCGGGGCCGTTTGCATTCCATCGACCCCAAATCCCTTCGCCGTCGCGCTGATCTCTGATGATGAGCTGATCGAGCGTGGCGACGTCGAGTTGGAGCTCGCCGTGGACGCGCAACGCTTCAATCGTCCTGATGAAGACGAGATAAGTTGCGCCGGAGCAGAAACTCGGCGATGCGGCTGAAGGCAGGACAAATATCTTGCCGGACTCAAAATGGGCCGCGGACTGCAATTTAATCTTGGCATAATGCGAAGTGGAATAATTCCCGCCGCGCGGCATGGCTTTCACCTGCTGAAGGACAAGGCTGTTTAAATTTTCGCCGGCGACATGCGAAAGGCTTAGCCCGATTACGGCCAAACAAGAGAAGCAAACGACAAATTTTCTCAGCACAGCACAAGTAAGCGGCAAAACCCCCTGCGAGCAACGGCGGGGAATTGGATTTCGGAGAAAGCTGTGTTAGACGAACAACATGCTGCGTTTCACCAAGATGAACGGCGCGGGCAACGACTTCGTTCTGCTCGACAATCGCGGCGGCGACATCCAGTTAAGCCCAACCCAGATCGCGATGATTTGCGATCGGCATCGCGGCGTGGGGGCCGATGGGATCCTGTTGCTGGAGAAGTCGACCAACGGCGCGGATTTTCGCATGCGCTACTACAACAGCGACGGCGGCGAAGCGGAAATGTGCGGCAATGGCGCGCGTTGCTTCGCGCGTTTTGCCAACAAAATCGCGCGCGCGCCCGAGAAGGTTTCTTTTGAAACTCCCGCCGGAGTAATTCGCGCGGAACTTCACGATGGACTCGTCACGTTGCACATGAGTGAGCCGACTGACACGCAACTGAACATGCCGCTGCAAGTGGACGGCGAGGAGACAATCGTCCATTACATTAACAGCGGTGTTCCTCACGTCGTCGTTCCGGTTTCGCGCGTTGACGTTGTTCACGTTCGAACTCAGGGCGCGGCGATTCGCCGGCATGAAAAGTTTTCGCCCGCCGGCGCGAATGTGAATTTCCTGGAGAAACGCGGCGCAAAGAAGATTGCCATCCGCACGTATGAACGCGGCGTTGAAAATGAAACTCTCGCTTGTGGAACCGGCGTGGTGGCAAGCGCATTGATCTTCGCGTCCACCGAAAATATCGATGGTCCCGTTGGCGTGCTGGTTCGCGGTGGCGACGAACTAAGCGTGGGATTTACGAAGCATGGCGATCATTTCCACGAAGTTACGTTGACCGGTCCGGCCGATTTCGTTTTCGAAGGAACGATCGAGGTATAGCGGCGGCCGTGTCGCCCGCTGGGATGCTGTGACCGACACGGTCGCCACTACACCGCAATTGCGGCTGAGGATAGCCGCCTCTACAATGGCGGAATGTTTCGCGGCACTTTCACTGCGCTAGTCACGCCGTTTCGCGACGGCGCGATCGACGTTCCGGCATTGGAAAAACTGATCGAAACGCAAATCGCTGCTGGAATCGATGGTGTCATTGCCGTGGGCACGACGGGAGAATCGCCGACTCTCTCGCGCGACGAACGAGAGCAAGTTATTCGGCTGACAGTTACGATAACCAAAGGCCGGTGCAAAGTTCTGGCTGGCACCGGTTCCAACTCGACGCAGCATGCCGTGGCCGACACGAAACTAGCGGAGAAACTGGATGTCGATGGCGCATTGATCGTTGCGCCGTATTACAACAAACCGAGCCAGGAAGGATTGTTCCGCCATTTTCAAGCGATCGCGCAAGCGACGGCGCTTCCGATCATGCTCTATAACATTCCCGGCCGCTGCGGGGTTGATATCGGCGCCGATACCGTCGTGCGTCTGGCGGGCGCTTGTAAAAATATCGTGTCGATCAAAGAAGCGAGCGGGAGCGTAGATCGAGTAGGCGAGTTGCGTGTGCGTTTACCGGAAGCGTTTACAATTTTGAGCGGAGACGATTCGTTGACGCTGCCTTTCATGGCGGTTGGCGCAGTCGGCGTCGTCAGTGTTGTTTCCAATTTGTTGCCTGCGGAAGTTTGCGCACTGGTTCGCGCCTTTGCCTCGGGCGAGATAAAGTGCGCGCGCGAACTGCACAGCAAATTATTTGCACTCTTTAAAGATTTGTTCATCGAACCAAATCCCGTGCCGGTAAAAACGGCGCTGGCCTGGCGTCGCGCGATGTCGGCGGAAGTTCGTTTACCGTTGTGCGAGATGAGCGAGATAAATCAAGAGCGTTTGCGCAAAACTCTCGAAGCCTTCGAGCAAGCAAAATGAAAAAACCGGTGCGGGTCACACTCGTCGGTTCGGCCGGACGAATGGGACGCACGATTGCCGACTGTGCCCGGACAGAACCCAACATCGAGATCGTTGCGCAATGCGACCAGGGGAATGACATCGCCGCGGGGGTAAAAAAATCCGACGTGGTCATCGATTTCAGTCTGGCTGATTCGATTGGCGATGTTTGCCAAGCGGCGTTGTCGCATCGAAAACCGCTCGTGATTGGAACGACCGGTCATTCCGATCAGCAAAAAGCGACCATCCAGGATGCGGCGAAATCGCTGGCCATTGTTTTTGCGTCGAACTTTAGCGTCGGGGTGAATACGCTTTTCGCGCTAACGGAGAAGGCGGCCCAAGTTTTGGGCGATAATTTCAATCTTGAGATTATCGAAACTCATCACACCGGGAAGAAAGATGCGCCGAGTGGAACAGCGAAAACCCTGGCCGAGATCTTGAAAAAAGCCCGCGCGGGCGACCAGAAAATTTCCATCCAA